>Ga0209700_100165_pt1 | contig 103428 bp, 41 predicted proteins | sample SiratroredBW_FD_187528 | JGI IMG/M metagenome (GOLD analysis project Ga0209700, IMG submission 187528) | Root nodule microbial communities of legume samples collected from California, USA - Siratro red BW (SPAdes) (version 2) | ecosystem: Host-associated > Plants > Roots > Nodule | place: USA...
GCATGTCAAGGGGTCTGGTTAAGAAGGGTTCTTGAAAAGCTTGGTCATGTTCAAGGTGTGTGCACTACTATTTATTGTGACAATAGTTCTGCTATTAGACTTTCAAGGAATCCAGTTCTACATGGTCAAAGTAAACATATCGATGTGAGGTTTCATTTTTTACGTGATCTTACAAGAGATGGGATAGTAGAATTGGTGCACTGCAGTACACAAGAGCAGGTGGCAGATATCATGACTAAACCTCTCAAACTGGAAGCCTTCCTGAAGTTACGAGATGAACTTGGGATGTGTGTAGTGTCTAAAGTAAACTGAATGCACCGATGCAGTTCAGTTTAAGGGAGGATGTTGAAGTATTAGAACTGTTAAGATTTTTTTTTTATTGTTGCTTAGTTGGTTATTTACTCTGTTAATAATGCCCTGGTTTGTAGGGCAATCTGTTTGTTTGAATTGGTCTTAGACCCATTCACCACGTTGTTAGGAACTGTAAACGTGGAGCTTGTTTCTGTTATTTTCCTTGTAACAGGCTTGTGTAAAGTCTTGCTTTTGCAATTTAATATATGCTTTTCAGTTTAAACTTGCAAATTTATTCTGAGATTCAACATGCATCTTAATAAGTTCTTCATGCATTCTAATAAAAATTTTTGATACTACAATTGTCCTTATATGAGAACCGGTTGACACCCATCCGGTTGTTAATTTTTTTTCAAATGACAACTAGATAGTCTGCTCATCCAGTTCTTATTTCCAAATCAAAATGATAACCGGATCAAACCCATCCAGTTATCATTTTGATTTGGAAATAAGAATCGGATGATATCCCATCTAGTTGTTAATTTTTTTTCAAATGACAACCGGATGAGAGTGCTATCCAATTTTCATATAAGGACAATTATGATATTAAATTTTTTTATTAAGATGCAGGTAGAACGTAAGAACTCGTCAAAAACTAAATATAAGTTGTTGGGCTGAGAATCAAAGTTATATGATTATGCCAATAACAAAACAATAAGTTGATTTTTTTTCTATTTCAAATATATTATTGAAGTGCTTTTGTAAGTTGATTAATTGATATTTAATAAAATTTAAAATAAAAACAAGAAAAATGTAAGAATGAAAAATGTTTGAATATAAAATCACGTAATGACAAGTTTTACAGATAAAATATATCTCCTTTTATGCACACGAGTTATTGAAACCTTATAATATAAAACTTATAAAATTTAAATTTAATTTATTTACTCGGTGAAATATAAAACTTTTGAGATTTTTTTTTGCATAAACTGGGCCAAATAGCCCAAGTGCTCATTTCCTTTTATTATTTATTCTTCTTCTTTATATCCAGTTATACAAAGTCCATTTGAATTAATCAAATATTTCTTTTGAAGGATTCTATTTGCATTGTTTTTATTTTCTCTCAGCCCCCATTCTGCATTTTTCTATTTATTTTCCCAAATATATTATTCCAAGAAATTATTTTTCGTTTTTTTAATACATTTTTTTTATTTAGATATATTGTCCACTTTAACAGTGAGTCGCATGGTTAATCCTTAGAAAATGTTTTAGAAGATTAAAAGGAAAAAAAAATCTTGTGTAAAGAATCAAAAAGTAAAGAATAGCGATGCTTATAAATTATGTATGTTCCTAAGAATTTATTTATTTTTAGTGTAATACCTTTAACTTTGTATACTTTGTAAATAATCTTCATATAATAATTTAAATTATTTATTTACCGAAAGTCTAAAACATAATTTATATATTAAAATTATTTCCCAAGCGAAAGATATTCGTCTCAAAAACTTAATCCAAAAAAAAATTATTATTAATTTCACTCATACAAGGTACACACAAGCATATCGTCACTTGTGTTTTCTTTTTCTTTTTTCAATTTTCTTTCTTTTGACCAAGCTTAAAAGTTTATAGTTTTTGGTGTTGTATTTTTTATTCTGATAGTAAAGTATCGACATTAATACAATAGGACTATTTATTTTTATACAAGTTGCTGTTTAATCCCAAATTATTATCTATAACTATACCTTTTAATATCGTATGCATTTTTTAAGACACTTTTAGTGTTCAACTAAATTTTATTTTATTTATTTATTTTTAATTATATAACTTTCACAAATCACTTAAACATTTTTAACTGATTTATTTTCTTCTTTTTGTTTCTCCACCTCTTCATTGGATTTTTAAATTTTTTCTTTATCAGTATTTTTTTTCCATCAGTTATTAAGAGATATCAATTTTTGGTATACACTTATTTAACTATTTTTGCTTTCCACTAATTCTAAAACTACTCTGTAATTATATTAAAATGGAGTCTAGAAATTTTGGCTGAAACAAGGGAACGTAACGCCGAATTTGAAATTTGAAACAATACTCTGAGCAGGTCCTTAATAACAATTTTAACTATTAATTAACTGGTACTAATTATTGTAATTTTTTTTAATTAACTACTAATCAGTAATAATGGGTCAACATTGTGGTGTTACTTATCATCTGACACTACTTGACGTGGTCTGTTTTCCACGTGTTCGTTAAACAATAATCAGAAAACATATATGAAAAATAAAAAAAGCTATTCTTAATTTCTGGTTGCTTCGTCCCAGGTTCAAAGAAAACTGCGCAAACCTTATATTATATTATTATTATTATTATTATTATTATTATTATTATTATTATTATTATTAAGCTATTGATAAGATCATTAATTATTGTTATTATTACCTAACAGGATAAAAACACACATCGTAAGAACTAAGAGGTTTCGGTACAATCTATGGTTCGTTTGTAACCAAACTATTTTCCCCCTTCAAATTCCTCCAAAACCACGTTATTCAGGTTCGTTCATTCTGTACTAGAGTTTTCTCTATTTTTATCATTTTTTTTTTCTGATTTGGGAGTTTTAGGGTTTTGGGTTTCGTGTGTGTCTTCATGTTCTTCAGGTTGCTCCGATTTTTGTTTTGTTTAATTAATTCATTTGATCAAGATTTTCTGATTTTGTTTATTGATCAATCGAACGAATCGTTATTCCAATTGCCATATGAAGTTCTTGAATTTAACCCGATCTTTCTTGCTTTGGAATTTTATCTAATTTGCGTTGCATGGTTGATGATGATCCCTATAAAAGAACTTTTGATCACATATAATGGAAAAATAAAGGATTTGAAGTTGACTTATATGGGGAAATTTTATCACAGTTTTCTATTATGAATCCTTTTCTAATGATTTTTTTTCTCTCTCTCTCTCTGGGATTTGGGCTTTTATAGGGATAGTAAAATCATGGCAACTGCAACCATGGCTACTGCAGCAGGTGCAGCTGCCCTTCTGTATTACACATTGAATCGGAAATTGCAGACTCAGGATGCAGTAGATGAAGATGCTGAAGAAAATGGAAGTGAAACGCCCACTGATACGCCATTAGGCATTGGTCGTGTTTCTCATCGGTTAATCCAAGCCCCTGGTACGTGGTTAGAGACAATTTCAACGTTGTCAGAGACTCTCAGGTTCACGTATTCGGAGACACTTGGGAAATGGCCAATTGGGGATTTGGCGTTTGGTATCAGCTTTCTGCTCAAAAGGCAGGTAATGGCAATGAGTAGATTTTGATTCTTTGTTGGTGTCCTGATTGAAGCAACTGAAAAAGCAAGAAAAGTGTGGCGTTTTGTTTATCTATATGTAAGTTTGGATGCATTTTAGTAGTACGTGGAATATAGTATATAATATGAATGCCAGGTGCATATTATTAAGTGGAACTTTAATTGATCAGAAATGGTAGTTGCAACCTGCACTTAACATGCGACACACATAATTCACTTAAAAGGATTGCACATCACTTGAAATTGATGAATGAAAGGTGAAGAGAGATAAAGGGAAAGAAAATAGCAGTGGTCAAGAAAGTTATTGAGTTAGTTGAACTTTTTCATGTATAAGTAACAGCATTGATGATTGAATAGTTGGAAGCCCAATTTAATGCTTCCCATCTCAATAAAAAAAATTTATAGTCTTTAAAGAAGTTATCCTACATTTGGATAACAGTTATAGTTTATATTATCTCTGGAGTGTTCCTTACATGTGATAGGCTCATTTTGTTTTTTTTGTAAGTTTTCTTTTATTTTACTTTTTAAGCCTTCTCAACGACACAGCAGGGGATTGGTATCATGACTTGCAATATTTGAACTTCTGTTACATATTAATCATTATCTCTTTGAAACTTGATCTGTTTAAACTTTCTTTGTGACTTATGTGGCTATATTTTGTGCAAAGTGAATCCTGAGAAGACCATTCACCTGACCTCTTCTACCTTATATGACAATCTTGGAAGTCATGATAATGATTTATTAAACAGAAGTCCTGAACTAAGGATTTCTTCATCTCAGTTCTACATAAGTAGATAAAAGGTTGCTATGTAATAATATTGATTTTGTGTCAGTTTAATTTCTTCACATTAAGCTGTAATTTGTGTATAATAATAATGTATTTTGTTTTTCAATCCTTAAAATTGGACATAAAGGCCATTTTTATTTCGATTTTTGGCCATTTAAAATCAATCTGGTCAGTACAAAATAAATGCTTACAGTGTTTTTTGTTGTTCGGCTAAGATGTTCGGAATTGGTTTGAATTAGAATTGAATTCTGTAGAGGTACACAGGAGTAGATTTTGTGGCCAAGAAAATTGATTTTGAGTAAGAACTAAGACCTACGAGTTTTTCAAACAAGGTCAGCAATCCTCAAAAATAAATTGACAAGTTGGACCCTGTAGTTTTCTGAATGTATCCCTACAACTATGATTCAAAAGTTGTTATAGTGTATAATATCTGGGAAACTCAATTCTAAAGTCAATTGTTTTACTGTCTAATCCAAATGGACCCCAAGATACTCAGATTATCTTTATTCAGCATGCAAAATGTAGTATCTGGTTTTGGTGGTTCTTTTTTATTTATTTATTTTTATATAAGTTTGACCCTTTGATTTAGCTTCTTAATTATACCTTGCAGGGGAACCATCAAGTTGATAGTGAATTTTGTGGTAAGGATAGTGTACAGCTGAAAGGATCTGAGATTACTGCTGAACTTAAATATCTCTTGAAGTTGTTGACGCTGTGCTGGCATTTTTCAAAGAAGCCCTTTCCCTTGTTTTTAGAAGAAACTGGCTACACTGAAGAAAATGTTCTCCTTCGGGAAGCCAAAGCAGGAGTAAGTCTTATTTGAATTTTCAGAGAAATTTTATACAGTTCAGTATCTGTACCCTGTGTTGATTTTATTGATAGTTATTAATATACATTTTCTTTTGAGAAAGGATGGCAGGCTGGAGCAACCGAGGCTGTTGTTTTAGACTGGTCAAATGTGGGATTGGATAAAAAATTGATAATAGATTTTTTCTTTCTTTTTGTTTCATTTTGGAACATTTTTTGAGTTTGTTTTTGGGGGTTGGCTCAATTGAATTTGATGAATAAGTAATGCTTGCTACCATTTCAATAATCTGTATTCATTTGGTAAAGACAACGTATGTTTAAACCAGCTGTTTATTTGTCATGCAGATTTTGAAACCAGCTTTTACAATAATAGCTGATCATGAGATGAGATGCCTTTTGCTATTGATTCGTGGCACACATAGTATCAAAGATACTCTAACAGCAGTTACAGGAAACGTGGTACCATTCCATCACACTGTTGTTCATCAGGGGGGTGTTAGAGATTTGGTTTTAGGTTATGCCCACTGTGGAATGGTTGCTGCTGCTCGATGGATTGCAAAGCTTGCAACTCCTTGTCTCCTTGAAGCACTTGGCCACTACCCTCATTATAAAGTTAAGGTAAAGATGTTTATTTTTTTTTGTAACATTCCCTGCTCTTTGACTAAATAATCCTTCTAACATCGTTCCCTATTAGACTATAATATCATTTAAATTTCAATAGATTATTTTGTTAATATTGTGATCAAGCATGCATAGCTAGCAGATTGTAGTCATTACATCATGGTTTTTCTTCCTTATCTTCATTAATCTTGAATTACAACAAAAGTTGATTAGATCTTGAAATCATTCAGTTAGCTTTGATGTTTCTATTGTTTACTGTATTAGTTTTAAAAGTCTTTTTATGTAGATTGTTGGGCACTCTTTGGGTGGAGGTACTGCAGCAATTTTAACTTACGTGTTGAGAGAGAGAAAGGAACTGTCTGTCGCTACATGTGTTACATTTGCTCCAGGTCAGTGTATCATGTTCTGTGTCAGTATGATTCTTCATTTTATTTTCAAAGTGAAAGGGTAGTGTCCTAGAGCACTTTGGAACTAATATTGGTTTGCACAGCAAGTCTCTTGAACCTGACATCTTGTTACCCTTCCAGCTGCTTGTATGACATGGGAGTTGGCAGAGTCGGGGGATAGTTTTATCACTTCTATTATAAATGGAGCTGATTTGGTGCCTACATTCTCAGCTGCTTCTGTGGATGACTTGCGTTCTGAGGTTGTGATCATTAACATCTTGTGTTGAAAAATGTTGTTGTAGTCCTGATTTATTGACCAATATTTCATCATATTTGTGGGGGATAGTATAATTTAAGTAATTAGGACTTGTAGTCCAGGTGTTGATAAGACATACATGACCCCTGGAAAGGTGTTGAGGACTTCGTTTGGTGGATTTAGCTCTCATTTATGGTTATGAACTATTTTAGGTTCTCACAAAACTGTGAATCAAAAGAATTGTGGGATATTATAGAAAGCAGTGTTATAAATATTCCCACTCCCACAAGAAGTTAGAGATTCTACAAAGTTTTGCATTGGCTGTCCTTCCTGTTACTCCGCATGAAGTTAAATTTCTTCACTGAAATTCATAATGTTCCTGATTTGGTTTGCTTGCCTTATTGGAACTTGGGTAAACCGATGGACTTGCTACAATGCTGGTTGCATGATGAATGTTTGCAGTTCACAAATTTCACTTTGCTATTCTGCATCATTTGTGTATTAAAATTACTTTTCCCATTTTCAGGTGACAGCATCAGCATGGATAAATGACTTGAGGAATCAAATTGAGCAAACAAGAATACTTAGTACCGTCTATCGCTCTGCCTCAGCTCTAGGTTCTCGCCTCCCATCGATTGCCACTGCTAGAGCAAAAGTTGCTGGGGCTGGGGCCATTTTGCAGCCAGTTTCTAATGGTACCCAGGTACTTTTACGTTCTGTTATAAGATCTATTCACTTTTCGTTTATCATGCCACTATGTATTGTCTCTGAAAGCAGGGTGGGACAAACTATCCATTGTTGGAATTTAAAATGAAAAGGTCTTTTTATTCGGTTGTCTTTCTTGTGTTGAACAAGATTTATTGGTGTTGCAATCCTGTTGTCAGAAGAGTACGCACTATTTTTATGCTTTTGATCATGAGCCTAAGTAAGAAGAGTTCTACTTGTTAGTTCTCTTCTATCTATGATTGGGGGTTGATGTGTTCAATCTGATCATGCAAGAAGTGCTAGTGCTACTGCTTCTCATCCATGTCTGACTTTTGGAAAACTTCAGGTTGTGATGAAGAGAGCCAAGAGTATGGCTCAGGCAGCATGGGCACGTCCAAACCTTAATTTGTCCTCTTGGTCATGCATGGGACCCCGTCGCAGAGCCTTGAGTACTCATTCAAACTCCAAAGATGAGGAAAGTTCGCCTACATCTTCCTCTACCAACATTGACAGTTCTGATGCACTTCTTGGTTCCCCCAAGAAGGCGATTAATGCAAAGAATATGAACCTTCCTGTATCTTCATCGATAGAAGAATGGTCTTCTGAAATTGACTGCGGCAATGAAAGTAGTTCTGAAACTGAGGTGGATGTTGATCATGGTGACCGTCAGAACGTGATGGACCATGACAGATATGAAGATCAGATGAGTGAAGTGGAGTTGTGGCATCAACTGGAGAATGAGCTGTATGACGGTCCTGGAGTTGAGGAGACTGATGTTGTAAAGGAGATGAGGGAAGAGGAAGCAGCTATAGCCGACGAAGAGCAAACCCAGAGTTCTGTACCAGAAACAAAAGAAGTCTACAGATTTTTCCCTCCTGGAAAGATAATGCACATTGTTACACTCCGTTCTGAGACGGAGCATGACAATGATGATAGCCCAACCTATGCAAGTTCAGACAGTAGCGAGGTAGATGACACTAAGATTGGGATTTTTCTGACTTCCAGGTCTCTGTATAGTAAACTTAGACTTTCACAGAGAATGATCAGTGATCACTTCATGCCAGTTTATAGAAGGCAGATTGAAAGACTAATAAAAGAACTTGAGCAAGAAGCTACTGAGGGCCATGTTACACAAGAGGTGGTGTTATAGTTAAAGACAGTTACAATTAGGTTTATGTCTGTACCATATTGCCTGTCATTGGGTGTTTTTTGTCCCATTGATTTCGGAATGAGTCTCACAGGAACTGCAGTTTTTGTGCTATGCTGCAATAAGGAACCCAAACGAAGGTGATTACAACCGCCTAATATACTAATTCTCACTCTGATGATCAAATGGAACCAACTCATCACTGGATACTTTTAACTTTGATGCTGGCCGGGGAGAAGTAATTGTAAATGCTTCCCTAGATCCAAGTTATATGTAAATAGTAATAATGTGGCAAACTGTCCAATAAAAGGTTTAGATAATTCGTGGTAATTTGAATGAAGAAGTGTTTGCTGAATGAATGTCTTTGTGAATTGAATGTTTGGTGTACTCTGTATCATATATTCAATTATTTTGATTTGTTAAACGTGCTAGTTTCCCCCATAATCATTATCAGTTTGGTGGGAATGGTTGGAGTGAGTAACAAAAGTTGGAGTTGGACCAGGTGAGTGAACAAGTGCATTTCATTCAGACTTGAAAGTTTATTTCCAACAAAATTTATTGAAAGATTTTGACAGATTACTTGCCAAAGATTCTCAAAACCTGACGCCCTAACAAAAGCACATTCACTTTTGTGCAATGAAACTAGAATGGGCCTTTAAGCAACCCAATTCATTGGCTGATAAAACGACAAAATGATGCATGCAACTCAACAAAGTAGTGCTATAATGAGTTTCGTAATGGCTGCAGATGCAGTTCACACCTAGCAATATTTGACCCAGTGGACCTCATAAATTAGTTGCAATTTCATGTCAGAAACTTCGGAACTATTGATTTAGTTATTCAGAAACTGCATCACAATCATTTATTTAAACAATAAATAAGGACAATTATTTTGTGATCAAAATATATTTTAAGAATTTTATCAAAACTAGCAAATTCAACGAGACAAAGCATTTTTGTCAATAATAGTCAACAATAAAATCTCATTGGGATTTTTTTGGTGAAGAAAAAGATCCTAATGGATAAAATATATACCTATACTTGAAGACTGCGAATAAATTATCAAGCAAAAAATTTGACAAATAAATTATATCGATAAAAAGAGTAATAAAAATGTGTTACTCGTTTGATAAAATCTCCATCTTGAAAATATTTATTGTGTATGTAGTTGTAGAAGCTTTTCCTTCGAAGGAAACTAAAAAAATGTTAAATCGTTAAAAGGCTTAACCATGTTTAAGATGAGCAAATAAATTCAAATTATTAAATATGATTGGATCTAAATCTATACTACTTTAAATATATTTAAATAGATCTATCTCAATCCAAATTCATATTTTTGAATTTTAAATTCAATTTACTTAATCAGATTTGAATTAGATACAGATGGAATAATCTTTTAGATTTTGAAAATCCAAAATTAAGGTGTATTCAAGTTATGAAATTCTAGGTTGATCCAAATAAGATAACACCAAGTTAGGATAATTTATTAAAATCTAGAGTTAATTTAATTTCAATTAAATTAAAGAATTCAAATTAATTTAGTCTAGTTAAAATAATATGAATTTTAGATTAATATATTTTGTTGGATCTAGATTGGATTTAAAGAATCCAATCCATAAGCATCCATAACCATGTTGATAACTAATTATGAAATAACAAAATAAAAAATGAAATAAAATATATTAAAAAAATAGAGTGAAGGAGTCAAGACAGGATAAATAAGATATTTTGACTGAATGACTATTTTCTACGTTTTCTCAATATTGTATATTGATCAAAAGAAACATATCAAATTTAATAAATTCTTAAAAAATAATGATATTCCCACTACTATCACATTTTCTCTATAACTATTTGTAGTTTCTTTAGTCAAGTAATTCTTTAAATTTTTCCTTAGAAATATTAAATGTAAGCTATACACATTTTTAAATTTTCCAAAAGGGTTAAATTATTGATCATAGTACTTCTAATAATACCATCCATAAAAAAAGAAAAAAAAAAAAACACTTTTGAAACAAATACACTGGAATAAACGTCAAATATTTACCAGATGTTGATCCATGAAAACATAAATTTCAAATATTTATTATAAAACTAAACTTCAATTTTTTTATTCCTGAAATACAATTACAGTTTTAGTTTCTAAATTTGAAAAAAAAATCCCAAATTGGAATATGGAATTTTGCAAAATATTATTATTTAAGGACTACGAGCGATTTAAAACCATCATTTTAACCCTTTAAATTTAATATTTAGAGATTAAAAATATATTTTTAAATTAAAAATCAAAATGATTTATTATCTAATTTGAATGATAATAATCATATTCATCATAAATTTCAACAATTGAAACAAAATTAAATCTAAAATGAATCCTCAATATTTAATATTTTTAACTATAATTTTGATATAATAAACAATCATTCTCAATATATGTATTTGAAGTCCAAATATCTGAAACCATTCATTTCTGAATTAACCATGTTCATGCTTTCGAATGGCATACATTAGAGCTACAAGATGTGGTTATCAAATCAAAGCAAAGTTTGTGGCATTAATTAAACGTGTCACGTCCTCACATCAAAACTTTAAAGAAATCTTCTAAATTTCGTTTGATTAAACACACTGAGAAAAAGTCCACTTGGAGCCAAATTGCGACAAAATTTTCTGTATCCAAGTTTTGACACGAAGATTAAGAAAGCATGATTAACTTTTACCAAGTAATTAACTTTGATCGAGAGACACGATAAAGAAAACATGCTGAAAAAAGATAATTAATGACGAAAAAGTAATTAAGTAGAAGTGAAATGGTGAGAATATTGATTTAGAGTTGCTACTAAAATCATGAAAAACAAAAAAAAAAACTATTTATCGTGGAGAAATGCTAGGTCTATGATATTGTACGAATTCATAGGACATAGAAAATGTTAACATCGGATTCTTAAACTGATTTTACGTTTGGAAAACAATGTCTCAACTACGTGGTTTTTGGTGTGTACACATACTAAACCCTTTCATAATTAATGCGAAGTTATCAAGTATTTTAAAGAAGAAAAAAATGAAGTACGTACGATATACTAGTATAGTAGTATAGCAAATAATGACTCTTATTGGTACCATCCATTTAATGCTTTCAAATTTTGGAACCAGAAATTTGAAAATAATCGAAATCAAGGAATTGTTCTTATATGTTTTCCTTACATGGAGATTATTTTATGACAAACATGAAGGAAAGGGTAGCTTTCACTTGTGCTGTCACCATTGTTAACATCTTGCATGTGTTTGATTTCTTCTTCAACACAATCAAATATATGTCACAGTTAGCAATTCTTATATCAAATAATTCATATAGATATTATGATTAAAATAATTTAAAAGTTCATTATACTTGTTTTTTTAAAACCAAAAGTATTCATCCATCCAACCTTTATACTACAACATTGTAGTTTTATATTTAAGTAGTCAAAGTAAAATTATTAATTACATTGAATAATAATGAAGAACCATGTTTAATATGTTGTTGATATAGTTTTAATAAATTTTCTAATTTTGAGACAAACTTAAAACTGTTATTTAAAATGAATAGACAACGATTAATTTACTTTTATTCCTTTTATAGAATATTTATAAAGTGATGCATATATAAAAACAATTGCAGTACAAGGAGGGAGTTTGTTCAGACTTAAGATAAAATGTTTTAAAAAAGCTAATGAAAAATAATTATTTTAATAAGAATAAAAATTAGTTAGCTACAATTTAAAAAAAAAAAGTATTTTCTTCTTTATTAACATATCCTCCTTTATTTTTAAAGAAAGTTTATGCACCAATTTATTTTGACAAGTTATTCCAAATAACTTGTTAAAATAAGTTATTTTCGACTTATTTTTGTCTTCTAATTTTTTAGATTAAATAAACATTAAAACAATATGGTAAAACATTTCTGTTAAAAAAGGTAATTAATTTTTCATAAAAAAATCAAACAAACTTATCCTTGTACAATTTTTATTCTTTAAATAATAATAGTGTGAATTGAGTGTGTAGGTGGCAGATACGTAGATATTACAATTATACAAAGTCCCATTTCTTATATTAAAAAAACTCAATAAATATAATTAAAACACAAGATACTAAAATGATACCAATATGGAACATGAAAGATGAAAGTATAATAAACTCAAAAAAGTCGATAACTTTTAGGTGCACTCCTTTTGCATGCAATTATATAGATGTTTTTTGAGTTTATATATAAAATGAAATTATCTTTTGATTAATTATTTAATCAAAGATAAACACAAATATTGGATTTTCATAAAGTATTGTTGGACATGATGATATTTTATAGTAATGAGAAAGGAAGAGGAGCAATGAAAAGTTTTGGCTTTTTTGGTCACACAGAAAAGGTAGAACACAAAAATGGAAAGAACAAAGAAAATAGAGAGACAACGGTGTTGCATTCCTTGAAGAATGAGGCTGTCACTTTGTGTAACGCAACCGAAACATAGCTTCCATAACAAGCTTTCTGGACCATACCATGTTACTCTGCTAGCAATCAATACTGATATTATATATATATTCATGAAAATAAAATATAAATCTTTATATATCTCTTTAAATATGACTTTTAAAACAATTTACAAAAGAGTTTTAATAATTTATGTTTAAGAGATGATATTTTTACGATCAATAATCGCATTTGAGGTATTGTCAGTTTGAAACTCAGAATTTCGTTATGATTTTGTTTTTGAGAAGCGAATCAAAGAATTAAGAGAATAAGGTATTTTAGCCTCAACTCTTAAAAGGAATGTAAAAGTATATTGGTGTACCGAAACAAGTTCTCAAGTCGAGATTAGGATCAATCACCACATCCGAACTATTATCCGCTTTAAAACTCATAGTTCCGTCACTATTTTGTCTTTAAAAGGCACTTGAGAGATTAAGAAAGAAAGATACTTTAACTTTTACTGTTTGAGATCTTACATCGATTAGAGATAAAACCAATTCATGATATATAAGTGGGGAATTCTCAACCTACAAGTCTAGTTTTGTAAGATTGAGTTAGGCTTAAACTACTTTCTAACATGGTATCAGAGTTTATTCTAGTAAAATTTGATGGACCTATCAAGCCACTATCCACAAATATCTAGTTCTCACACACGGGTTGAGCAATCTCAGCATGAAGTGAGTATCATAGATCAAGTAGAGATAAGGCCAATCCATAATATATAAGTAAGGAAAATTCTCACTTTACAAACCGATTTTGTAAATTTGAGTTAGACTTAAATTCAACTCCTAATATTAACTCTACTATGAAACTAATTAAGTCTAACCAACATTCCATTCAAACAATAAAAAAAAAATTAGTTTCATTATCTTTACTAAGGGTTTTAATAATTTTGATAAAGAAAAAAAAACTTATTTTTCAGTTAGTAGTTTGATAACGAGAAGAACCAATTCTCTCTTATCTCTTATCTTCTGTGACGTACACATTGTTCCTTCCTATCGTTTATACTACCTTTTCTTTTACTCTGATTATTATTATCTCAGCACATTATTATAAAAATGATTTACCAGTAACCCTTTCTACAATCTTCATCTAGTGTGTTAATCAATAGCAAAAAAAATTAATATAATTGATACTTTTGGTTTAATCACTTTGATTTTGATGTGATTAATCAATTAAGCATACACATGATAAGTGTGTAGCGTAAGGCATGATGTTACCAATATTAAATTAATTCCCACTCGTCAATTTCAGCATTAATTAACTGCATACTATATTTGCCATTTGCCAAAGTCATTCTCTGTTCAAACCCAAAAGCAAGTTTGGTTTCGGTTGACCTAAAACCAACCCTTTGCATATATATAACCCATTTCTGCTCATTCACACACTCACCTAAAAAAGTGATTATTTTATCGAAAGTCATTGAAAAAGTGCTTTCACATTAATTAATTTGTAGTATCCTTTGATTAAAGGGTTAAGGCTTGTTTTAGATCGATTTAAAATTAAAATCGTAAAATTGCTACTTTACACGTTTTAAATGATTAATCATGCGTCTGAGAATTAAATATGATCAGAGTTTATTTTTATCGTTGTTTTATCATTTCTATCATTCAAATTTTTCTTTCGTATATTTTACCTTCAAATAATTTCACACATTTTATCCATGTATTAAGTTTCCAATACAGTAATATTGTGTCACAAGATAAATAATTTGATGTCATTTTGTTATTACTTTTACAATATAATGTCGTTTTGACACATATATATATATATATATATATATATATATATATATATATATATATATATATATATATATATATATTAGAAAAACATTTTTTATAATATAAAGTTTGAAAAATGTATATGATAAAATATAGAGAGAAAAAAATTGATGATAGTTTGAAAAGGATGGGAAGAACAAGGGTGCATGGGTTCACATGTCCTATACTGGTATGAAATGAGGTGTTGCCCTGAGCATGTGAAGTTGTGAACAATGTTAGAAGTTGGCACACCAAAAATTGAATGCAATTTTGAGGAGGTTATTGGGAAGTATATTTGGTGAAACAGTGTGGTGGAAAATGAGAGGTGCAGAGTTGGAAGATGGGTTTGTCCCTGAATAGGAACACAGGGTGGGAGAAGGGGCAAAGAGGGTGTCACAGTGTCCAAGTGGAAGTCATTGTCAGAAGAGGTTGTGAGTGCCATAGCAATTATATGTCACACAGTGCCACCCTCTTGCTTTCATTGCCATGCCAATGTTTGGTCCACTCATTAATTGCTGTTTTTCAGCAGACACACAGCATAACCTGCTTCAATTTCAGTTTGACTGTGACCTTGTGGGCTCACAATTTTTTTTTTTCGCGGCAAAAGCATTAAAATGGTACCATTTATTTAGTAAATTATTAATTTATTGTACAATTATTTTATTTTATAAAAATAGATAAATTATGTGAGAAAATTAAGGTGAGAAATATAGGATATATTAAGAACACAACATTAAGGTGACAAGAACACACGTACGTAAATGATATCACCTTCAACTCAAAATCTTGAAATATTAAGTTTGTAAGTCTTATTTTTTATTGGTACATTTTTTCTCTAGCAGAAACATTCTCAAACACAAGTATTCTCACTTGTACCGCTATTTATATATTTAAACGAGACATTGCTTAAAACTTCTATTAGAAAGACTTTGTCCTCGTTTGAGCCCGTCACCGCACATTTTCAAACTCGAGTACCCTCACTTGTCCTGTCGTTAGAAAGATATTGTATCTGATCCTATCCGAAAGAAAAAAACACTAGAGATCAAACAATAATGAAACAAGAGTCACACTTACACCAGAGAATGATACTATTTTTAATCCAAAACTTTTAAAATATTAAATTTATGTGTCTTATTTCTTATATATTGTTTAACTATTTTACTATTTTTTTATTCGTTTGTAACCGAAAATCATATTAAGGTGAGACGACTTTAACATTTCTAAATTTTATCATATGGATTTTTGTCTTTAAAATCGTACTCCTGCAATACAATTTATCAATTTTCATAAAAAAGAATCTACATCAAATTGATAATTTGCAAAACAAATTCTACCATCTTGATGCTTTTTCCTGTTTTCAAATCTATATATGCAATCACATCTAATCACCACAATATTCATTTCTCCATTTCTCTCTCTCCAGTCTCCCCTTATATATATTTTTGCTGTAACATATATTATTCAAATCTTAATTGTAAGGAAATATACATATTTTTTCACTTACACCAGAAATCTTTTGTCTGTTTTTGTTAGGTTTTGATGTCTTTAATAATGAAAAACCAAAGTGGGGTCGATGAAACAAGTGGTTGCGTAGGAGGCACTGCGTTTGCAAACAAACCCAACCCAACCAATTATTAAAGGCATCGAAATTTCACCTCTCCAATATTGACCCCACCTTCATACCACACCCTGTTATTACTCTAATCACACCATCTTTCATCCAAAAAAAACAAACCAAACTCTTTTCGGAACACAAAAGTGAACACATCACTTACGGTTTTGTTCCACATGAGTGCGGCTTTGTGTTGTGCATGCATATGTTCTTGGATTTTCCTTTCGAATCAGAATACCTCACTATATGGAGAACCTTGACATAATTACTCACACGAATAATTCCCCCTTTTTTGGTTCCCTTTCATCTCAAGTGTCATCAAATTTAAATTCTTTTTCTCCTCTCCATAACATTATTGTACCTTGTATTTTGCTAAAGCAAAGTGAATTATAAGTTCCCTTATTCTCTCCTTTCTACCATCTTCATTCTATTCAATCTTCTCCAACATTATCAAGATACGCCAACTCAATCCATGCAATACGTAGAATAAACCTTATCTCAAATTGTTGTCACAATAAATTCGCAAGTAGTATTTTTCAAAAAGAAAATTCGCCCACCATCAACATTGAGTGTACGTTTTAATTATTATTATTACTCAATAAGAAAAACCGAACTTCTTAACCTTATAATTGGTGTATCAACATGAGAAACATAACTTACGAAGATGAAATCCTCCGCGAGAAGAAAAGAATGATCAAAATTACAAAAATGATGCACTTTTGTCCCTATTATTGAATTAAAAACTATATTATATAAAAAGGTCATGAAATAAATAACAAAAAAGAATTCATATTATTTGAGCCAATGGGTATTTGTTTTGGTGATCTCCAAGGTATGCGCTCACATCTACCAACCAATACGCCAATACAATACAAAAATGACTTCACAAATAAAAAAAAAAACATTATAAATTATTTCTTTTCTTCTACATGTGCCTTTGCTTAATTGGATTAGAGACTAATAATATAAAAAAATATTTTCTTAACATATCAACATAGGTCATTAACCATTTATATTTATTCATCGTGTTAGTATATATTTTTCCTTTTTCTTAATATTATAGATTTAATATCTGGTGTGTTGACCTAATCAGTACTAGTCGGCAGGTAATGGTACATATAATACAAGCTGTAATTGAAATTAAGAAGGTACTTTATGAGGTAATCGTGCAAGCTGTACCTTCTTAACATCGTTTACATTTCACGTGTCACTTAGGTATTGCTTCAAAAACCAGAAAAAAATATTATGACGCACAAAAATTTTAGAATTCTATATTTAATCCTGAAATAATTAAAATCGATTCAATATTATATAATTAATTTTATCTTTTATTTATATTTTTAGTGGATTCGTAGTAAAACAGTTTCTTAAAGAGAGGGGATAATAATTAATATTCCTTCAATTGCCACGGAACCTTTTGAGTTTGTCCAAATATGGTGATCAATTCACACCACCAAGTCAGCAACGGCTTGATTGAAGAAGAACATTTCACCCATGACAAAAACATGCCTTCGGGAAAAAAGCTAATTCTCTTGGCTTTTTCCTCTCTTTTTTTTTTTCTACAAAATTTTCTTTAAATATAAATTTTAGAATTTAGTTTCATTTGGATTTGGCTTAAAAATCTAGCATTTTTTTTATAAATATTTCACTTTAATTTTATCTCAAAGAATCTTTCATTTTAATCCTTTTTGCAAACATTCCACTCCAATAAGTTAAAACCAAATAACCATATATTTTAGAATTACAATGAATCTTTATTTTGTTTTTTTGCAATTTACCTTTTCAGATTAAAGCAATAGGCAAAAAACCTTGATTTAGTCCTCAACAAAGAAATTTGCTACATTTTTACTCTTAAAAATTGAATTATAGGAAAATATTGAATGATTGAGATTTATAATAAATAAATAGTTGAAAAATTACCTAGTTTAACCTCTTTTGCTATATTATTTGTCAATATGTGTATTCATAAAATCCAAATATTATTACCACGATACTTACATAAAATATTAATCAAATTTATCGACGATTAAGTTTAAAGAGAAACCTGGGCTGATCTGGAAAAAAATGTGATCTTTTATTCTTATAATTTGAATAAAAATCTTACTTAAATGTGACAATTAAGTAAAGAAAATTAATGGATATGGAAAATATTTATTTAAGATTAATGACAAATTGGGTAAGAAGAGAGTCACGATATCATAATGCTTAGCTGGCAATCCAATCATCAATGGCCAAACATTCACACATTGAATAAAAATTTTGTCGACGTGGATTAAACTATAGTCCACAACCTTAAAGCCTCAATCATTGATGTTTTTTCTCTCACCTCTTTTCTTTCTCTCTCTACAAAGTGCCTTTCTCTTTCTCTCTCTCCCAACTTCCCCACTATTCATATATAGTTTCGGAGTGCAGATCCCGTGGAGAAGCCAAATATAATCCCTTTGTTTCCTCACATAAGATTTGGGTTTCTTCAAAGCTATCTTTTTTTTTTTTTTCACAAAAAAAAAAAACTTTTGTTTAATTTTTTGAAGGAGGTTGAAGAAAGCAAAAGGTGTTTTAAGGTTTCTCTGAAATGGTTTTCATGTCTGAGATATTGTTCCCTGAAGAAAAAATTGAAGAAGGTGAGTGGGAGAAAGAGAGATAAGAAGAGGAGGAGAAGAATACCTGCCCAGCAAGCAGAAGTACAGAAAAGATAAACAAAGAATTGATTTCATTCATTTTGATCTGCTTCTGCTGGTAATAATCATCGTCAATTTGCTTGCTTATACAATTTTATCATGTTTTTCTGTTCGGTTTCCCTTGTTTTGTTCAATAATTTTCTAGCTTTGTCATAAACTCAAAAGGGAAAAGCTTGGTTTTGTTGGATTTTTATTTTCTCTTCTTGATTTCTTCATTGGCTGAAAACCCTTCCAATAGGTTCATTGGTCTTGTGAAAAGCGAAAACCGTTTGTATTTATGTCTATTGAAGCATGTCCTTGATTTTTTTTATCGTGTCAAATATTAACAAAATGATGTTATATTAACCTGTTAGGTGTTTGATTGTTTGTTCACAGGGTGGTTGGCAATGTCTGCACCGATGATAATTGACCCTGTGGTGATATCGGCACCAGAAACTCAATCAGCAGCTAGCATACTAGTTGCACAAAGTGAAGTTGAATTTGCTGTGTGTGACTGTTGTGGACTAACAGAAGAGTGCACCCCAGCCTATATAGAAAGAATCAGAGAGAGGTACCATGGAAAATGGGTTTGTGGGTTGTGTGCTGAGGCTGTTAAGGATGAAATAGTGAGGTCTGAGAGGCTTGTTAGCACAGAAGAAGCAATGGCAAAGCATATGAACTTCTGCAAAAAGTTCAAGGCATCAGGGCCTCCTCCAAATCCAACAGTGCATTTGATATCAGCTATGAGACAAATTCTTAGAAGGAGTTTGGACTCTCCTAGAGTAAGGTCCACACCGAATAGTCCAACTAAGACTATCACAGAAATCCGTAGTTCTGTGCTTGCAAGGTCTGAGAGCTGCTTCTCTACCCTCACTGAAGGATTGTGAAGAAGGAAATGCTGTGGATTTGGGTGGATAAAAATGGAAGGAGACATCAGAAATAAGGACAGAAAAATATAAGCTGAAAAATTAGATGTTCAATTGTAGTTTTGTCCAGGACAGAACTTTCAATCTGTTTGTTAGAAATTTGAACATAATTTGGTCAAGAATTTTGCTTCACTATACCAGATACCTTGTTTTCTATTCCACTTAATTGTTTGAAATAAGAAAATTTTGTTCATAACTGAAGTCAAACATTTCACAGCTGGTGCAGCTGAAGAGAAAATGGGACAATGCTGCGCTGATGCTTTGCAAAATCTCAAAATTTGATCCTGGAGTTCAACTAATCTTGTCTGTATTCAAATTTATTAAGCTAGGTTGAAATCAGTTGCGGTTATTTAAAGTGAAAAAGAAAAACAAGGGCACCAATAATGGAGCTCTTCTACTTCTCCAAACCGGCTTAAAAACTAATCATTGGTGAAATATAAAATTGACTGGTCTACTTTTAGTGCCATGCACAAATGCAGCTTCTGACATATATTCATCATAATTTTGAGTCAATTACACAGGAATAATGCTTGGTTGGTTGGAAGTTGAAACAGTCATGAAAATCTGTAGTATTTATAAACCTGAATCCTGTGCAGAGTTTTGCATAAAATAGTAGCTCCTACAATGCTATATGCATTCTTAAATTGCAGGAGCAAATAACTGTTATAAAAGTTACTAATACTTTCGTTTCATTGACCAACTCTATGATCCCTCCTTGCGTTGTATGTCAAACTTAAAATTTATTTTATGCCTTTGTTATCTTTATGGCACCTATATACCCATTCACTACAAAAATGGTAACAAGATGTAAGTAAATACAACCATGACATGAAAACAAAAGTAGATGAGTGGCTAGTATCGGACAAAGAGGGACCAAGAGCCATAGGGATGATTATGATTTATGCCTTAGGAATGCAAAGTGGTTGGATGGTCTCATCTATTTGTGATTTTCTTCACTGTGCACCTTTAGATCTTTCTGGCGGCCACACATGACAACTAAGCTCTCGTTTCTTTTATATTTGAGTCAAATTCTTTTTGAACTATAACCAGTGATTAAAAAATAAAACATGTATTCAAACCGAATTTACCAGCAAATTTCATATTAAAATTACAGTTTGAGTACTAATAAAATAGTAAGCAGTAAGTTTGTCTCGCTTCACAACGCATGCCAGATGGAATTGCTGTTCTGTGATTATCCAAGACAGAACATTCTGGAACACAAGACTGACGTGTCAGGTGGAACTTGGTCTGGTTTGTTTCTATTATGATCTGCGGCAGCATTTTATCATGCAAAATAACATTATACTCCTGAAGCAGAAGCAGCAGTCATCTTTAACTGTTTAACAGGCTTTTATGAATATGCCTCCTTATTTCGATATACTTAAAATCTCGTATTATTTCATGACAAAACCGTATTAAAAATTCAAGTTCTAAAAAAGACCATGTCACACTAACATGTATGCTGTTATCTTATGCATGTAAGTTTATGCAATTAGAAATGCTATATTTAACAAAAGTTGTTGATTAGTTGATGGTGTAAACATATTTATACTGACCATGCAAACTGAACTCAAGTAAAATTGTCTTCAGCACTGATTTTTTTTTCTCTCAAAAAGCATATAATTTAAGTTTTCTAATTTTGGAGAAAATGTGAAGCAAGTTCTCCACTTTAATTGCAACTTGGTGGTCTTAATTAGTGATGAGAGAGGCTACTACCCAGTTGACAAATGAGATCAATGGTTGCATAACTCATGTCAATATTGGTGTACTTGTGGAAGATGTGAGTGGATGTTCTTGCCAGTTAGGATGATAGTTAATATAATATATAAAGAAATGACTGTCTTATTCTTTGAAAAGGGTTGGTAGTTTCCTCCACAAAAATAACGCCTAAACCCACCTCAACAAGAGTCCAAACTTTCCCATCAATTCTGTGTTTTTCCTCCCTTTCCGGGAAAGTAGTTTATCTAATTCTTGAATAAGTTAAAAGGGTTCTTCACAATGCTCTAAGCTCACCAATTAGCGATGATTAGCTCAACAAATTAATTTAATGGTCTGATTAACATTATATTAGAAAAATAGCCTCATGAACCATCCATTCATTGGTTTGTCATATAGTCAGAATTGTTTATGTGCTGTTCAAAACCAATTGGGCAATTATTAAGTGCCAAAATTTGGTCATCACAATAATGGTTCCCGTGATTGTAGGGTGTCAACGAATGTGTTGTTTCCAGAATTAGGCCTGCGGTTATGCCGTAGATTTTACAGGAACAGTTAGCAGAAAGTGCATGTGAGAACCAATTTTGACTTAGTCTACTGTGGGATTCTAGAGAGTTCTTGAGATGTAGCGAACTACGTATTTGTTCATAGCAGAAGGGCATGAAAAACAAACAAACCCATCTAATCTATTCACTTCAAATCACATGAACATAACTAGCTAACTACGTATTTGTTTTAACACGTAATGTCACAATCTTACTTTAATTTCTTCTGTCTATTTGTTACACCAATCAATTCCGAAAATTATATGGCTAATAAATTTGTAAACACATGTCCACTTTCTTGTTTTTTTATTTTGTAGATATTTTATGGAAGCGGTGTAATTTTGCACATGTATTATCTAAATGCACCTTTTTTTCTAATTACATGAAATGGGTGACAAGACTTTATTATATATCCTATATAATTTTGTTTAAAATTTAGTTATATCATATTATCTACGCATGATGTCAATGTTAATCATAAAGTCATGTGAACCAACCACCATTTTATTTAGTTTAATTTTTAATATTAAGTAAAGTGGTCTTAAGGTTTAACCAGTTTAATTGGTGGTAAATATATCTGAAATAGTTATTGACATGATTTCATTTATTTGTAAATTACACTTCGTGCAGGATTCACATGACTTCAGTTACTTCTGAATTTCACTGTAATTTGGAAATTAGTATAATGTACAAATAATTGAAGTTGAGAACCTTGACACGACTTTTCATTTAAAATTAGCAACAAGTTTTATTTATTTTTAACAAAATTTTGAGAAATATTACTTAATTATTTATGTAATTAATAATTTTTAGGAGTGTAAATTTAGAAATATTTGAATAATGTGTAAGTTACCGTTAAGTGATATTAAACAGTCATAAAAATATAAAATGTTAATTTGTTCTAAAATTTTAACTTTTTACAACAATTTTAATTTGTTTGTAAAATCCACCAATGTCACCATTTAAGAAAATAAGTGTTATTTTTTAATTAATAGTTAAAATAATTTAATATAATTATTGTATGTGTGGAAAATGAAGGAAGAGTAAATGTATGATATTTGATGTATAAAAATGACTAAATAAATAGTTAAACATATTGTTATGTAAAGATATTTGAATTTAGTGAGGAGATAATGTTATAGTTATAGATATATTATTTTCTATAGGGGCAATTTTTCTATATTGACCTTTATTCCAACAACAATAATATTTCTTTTACTTATTTGAAATTGGTTCATCCATTTTGTTAAGGATACAAGTAATAATTGATATTTCAGGTTTCTTTCGTTGCATTTATGGATCATGTATCAAATTTGGACCAATGTAAGGAGATCAATAACCTTCATTTTGAACTGGATAAAATTGAACCTCATAAGCCTTGAAAACATTGTGGAGGTTGTATACTAAGACAAGAAATGTCATTAGTTGTAGATGACAATAGGAACAAATAATAATTACTTGCAGACAAGGTAGCCAAATAGCTTGAAACTTGTCACAATCACACCACCATTCATTTAATTTGATTGTGTATGATGTAGGTCAACATCGAAGTTGGAGAGTGACTATCTCCTAAACATAAAAGTCTGAGTTTTGTAACATGCATTCCATCTTGTCTATTAGTATTTGATCTATCGAAGAAACTGTTTTCAGAAATTTTTACCTCATTGTTGATAACTTTGCTTTAAAAGTTGATTGTTTCATTTCATATGTTTTGGCAATGTAGAATATAAAATTCCTTAAACAAACCCAGTTATTTATAATATTGCATGCATAAATGAATATACGTACCCATGTTTAGTAGTGGTTTCTTTCTTAAACCTTCTACCTCTGTTAGCATTCTCTTGCCTCTTTAACATTCTCTTGAACTTACTAGTGAGGAAAGAGATCTATTCATCATCAGACTTTGTATCGTATAATACATCATTTATCGGTTCAAAAGCTTTACACGATACACTCTTTTTAACATTTGTATGACATCTTCAAAACAATATTATTTCCTTTGGCAGCATTCACACCACCCTACAAAACCTATCCATATAGCCTCTAAGTCTTTAGACGCTTTAAGGACAGTTTCCTAGGCTCTCTGTTGTAGAGGAAGGGTTTTGAGAAATCTATCGTTGATCTCCTATTGACTCATGGTTGCTTCTAGAGACCTTAAGCTATTGACGATGACCTATAGACGAGCTATTATCTACTAGATAGTCTCATTGTCCTCCATAGTAAACATTTCACATTGACGCTTCAGTAAGGTATGCTTGTTCTTCTTCACCTCCTTTGAACCTTCATGAGATAGAGCAACAATATCTTACATCTCCTTAGCACTGACCATAGCATGTACCTTGGATATCTCCTATTCAAAAAGAGCACATATCAGTATATGCACCTAGCTAGCTTAGGCATTTAACTTATGTCTATACCTTTAGTCTTCACTCTAGGTATCTCAAAGTAATAACTTACCAAAAGCATTAACTAGTATTGGAAACCTGTCTTCTATACTCTCCATCATATCTATGTTGTTGAACTTTAGAAAATTAACCATCTTCATCTTCTACAGCTTATACTTTTCTACCTTGAATAAGGGTGGATGGTTGACAGCATAACCTTGTAATACCTAATAAACCGTTTAACACGTTAAAGATGACAAGAATGTCTAATACGTTAAACATAATGAGACCGTCTAATTTGTCAAACATAGTCAAATCAACACTTTATAACTTATAATATTTGTTATTATTAAAATTACATAGACTACTTATATATATAAAATCGTCTAATGAAATCTTACACCGTCAATAATATATAGACTTCTAATGCTTCAATAGTGTTACATTAAAATAACCTTTTTATTTACGTAATTAAAAAAAGTTATTCTAATAATAATCGAGCAAAATTATACAACTCCGCTAAAAATTTCCACTTTATGACTACACTTGTAAAACAGTTTTTCTTATATATTTTGTTTGTTTTAATCAAAATTTGTCGCCGAATAACAATAAAAGTATGAAAAATTTATTATTTTGGTCTCTGATTTTATTTTCATTGTCTTTTTCATAATCTATCCATCAAGTTGCTTGTTTGACTTTCTTCTTATAAAGCATGTTTTTATTTATAATTATCTCTTAACATAGTTGTGAATAAACCTTTCTTCTTATTTTTTAATATTGATTATCTTTAATGATCATTAAGAAATCTGTTTTTATATTGTACCGATTTTTAAATGACACATTTCAAGTAAGAAGTGGTGTTTCGGGTCATGTTGTTGAGTTTCCACTTAGAATCTTCATTTCCACTTAAAATCTTTATTTCTCCAGTCAAGTCCACGATCGAATTGGGCAACCGTTCGCCTAAGCTCTAAAGGGAAGTGTACCTGCGATTACACTCCGACGCTCAAGTTAGTATCCGATTATCGGAGTAAAGTAATGTTTTTACTTATTTTCTTACTTACCTTTGACCTTTAATTACTTACTTATAGTATTTGACTTTGACTTTATTTACACGTTATGTCAGCTTTTTGTAGACTGATTTGACAGGAGTTGCTTATGCTTCAATTAATTCATTTTCTCGATATAAGAGATATTGATCATGGGCGACGTCCCTGTCTGGGTAGTACAAAATCAGTCATTATTAAATGAACTCGTTAATCTAACTATTAAGGAATTAATATTAGTGATATTAATTAATTTCAATAGCATTAGATATGGGAATAATATTGTGTATTATTAAAAAGACAATAAAAGTATTTTTGCTTAGTTATGATTCTAACAATATTCTAATAAAAATATCTCATGTCACGGAATTTTAGATACAATACCTCTTATAGTTTATTTGCAACATCCATATAATACTTTTTTATATTTCTTACGTATTTTTCGAAACACATTTTTAGAAAGTGTTTTACAAATACACTTTTCTAACATTTTGAAGAGTACTTTACAAAATACATTTTTTATTAACATTTCAGAAAGTCCTTTCTAAATCATAAAAATGATATGAGAAGTATTTTTTAAATATTAAAAAATAAAAATATGTTATGGAAAGTACATTCCAAACTTAATGAAAGCGAGTCTGAAAAATATTTCTTAAACACACTTTTTTTTACATCATAAAATATACAATTTAGAATATATTTTTATTTTCTTAGCATTTTGAAGAGTACCTTTTAGAGCATAAAAAATAATCATGTTAGCTAAAATAGGCTTTTCGAAAAGTTAAATAAACAAATATTTTTTGAAGAAACATTTCCTACCAAAATTTTATTAAAAGAATGAGATAATATTTGGAAAGGACAAAATATTTTTAATCTAATTGGATACAGACAACTTTAACTTTAATTAATCTTTATGGCATTAAAATCATTTTCACAAGGCTGAGGGAGTGAAAGCATCAAAGAATATATAGTAAGCAAGAGAGTGATAAGTTCAAAGGAAGCAAGAGTATTTTGAAAAGAGGAAAAACAAAGGTAAAGGGGAGTATAAATAGCAGGAGCCCAATTATATGAATACTCTTTTTGGGCCCGAGAAATTTGAGTCACTCCTTTACATTGAATTTTGGGGTGTTTATGGAGGGATTAAAATGGCATTATCTTTTTTATTTGATTTAAAATTATGATTAGGTGATTTTTTTAAATTGAACCCTTATTCACTCAAAGAATTTATAATTACCGAAATAAAGCAAAACCAACGTATTATGTTAACATAATATATCAATTTTAATATTTCGATAATTAAATTACATAGTTAAATCAGCATAAAATTAAAATTATGTTATGCAAGTTATTACTCATTAGGTAAATAAGTCTAATTATTAATATACAATCATTATAAATTTTGAATTTTAATATAACATAAAATATCAAACAAAGCAAAGTTGGAACAACACGGAGTATATTCCAAACTAAACTTTGGATTGATATGACAAATGAGAGTGAATACATCGGTGGATCTCTAGAAAATATTTTGAGGTTTCAATTTTTTTTATAAATATACAAAAAATTTAAAGATATCAAACATATAAAATATACTAAAATTAAAAAAAATAATATTATATATATATATATATATATATATATATATATATATATATATATATATATATATATATATATATATATATATATAAATATTAGGATGCCAAGGCCTCACCACTAAACTCTGCCACTGGAAATATGTGATTTATTTGTGTGTTGATTGATAAACTAAGCAATGTGAAGAGCTAATTTTTTTTTTCAATAATTGTTTTTAGATATCGAAGTTTATGCAGCAACAAACATAACTAATAGTCTTTGAAGAAGAGTGCGACAAATGTCACATCGCAACTCTAAAGAAATTAGTTAAAAAGTTTTAAAACGTGTTGGTCATTTTTTTAAACTAATAAGCATTAATATAGCCCTTGGTCCTTATTAGGTCTCGTTTTAGGTACTTTTTAAGATCATGTAATGTATTTTTTTAAGATTAGGTAAGATGATTGGAACAATTAAAATTAAGGTTTAATATCGTTTGCAAATATTCCATGACGTATAATTCTATTTGTATTCGGTCAAACAAATGAAGTTTCCAAGGATAAAAAAAAAAAAACTATGGTATTGAGATTCAAACACAGAATTAAAGTTAAATTGAATGTCTTATAATATAACATATTTTCAATATAAAAAAAATTACAATTTTATAAGAATTAAAAAAACATAATTTGGAGCATAATCACTAGATACAAATTTAAAAACACGAAAATCATAAAATAAAAATGATCATATGCGGAACGAACGAACGAATTGGGAAAAGCGAAGGAACATCGAAAACCCCATAAGTAGTACCTTTCTGAACCCTCACTGCTCTGCATCTTCAATTATTCGGGTAAGCTTCATTATTCTTTAATTCTCACTCCACTTTTTGTAATGCAATCTTTCCCCTCTACGTTTTCCCCTCAATTCTATCTCTCGCGTCTCGTTCCTCCTTCTAGAGATCGAAACCCTAGACTATTTTCCGTCTCTGGGATTTCATAATTCGGAACCCAAACTCCTTCCTTCGATATTAATATTGGAAATGAAAGCGCCAAAAGCTTTTTTGGGTGCAAAAGGTAGAAGTTTCCATGGGGTTTTCAACGTTTTGTGTTCCGTGGTTTTGTTTTTCTTCTTTTACAATCGTGAGGACATTATTCGCAACCCGATTCTCAGGCAATCCTCCCATTTTGCACGTCAAAATGCTAATTTGAGAGATGGGTCTTCTGTGATTCACCGTCGAATGGTTGAAATCGGCGCCAACACTTCAAGTGTAGCCGGTGAGAATGATTTAGGTGTGAGTAATTCTGTATTCTGTTCTGGGTTGGTCCAACATGATGGTTATGCTAGTCCCTGTGAATTCTTAAAGGTTAATCCACAGTGTTCTTCTGATGGGTATCTTGATTACTTGAAATTTTTCTACTGTACATGTCAGCGTTTTAGAGTGTTTGGTTATCTAGGGTTGGGTGTGTGGCTAGCTGCTTTGTTTTATCTCCTGGGGAACACTGCTGCAGACTACTTTTGCCCTTCTCTTGAGAATTTGTCAAGGCTCTTGAAATTGCCTCCAACTGTAGCTGGGGTTGTGTTGCTTCCACTTGGGAATGGAGCACCTGATGTGTTTGCTAGTATAGCTTCCTTTGTGGGTGCTGAAAGTGGTGAGGTTGGTCTTAACAGTGTGTTGGGTGGTGCTCTTTTTGTCACCACTATTGTTGTTGGAACTGTGTCACTATGCGTTGCGGAGAAGGAGGTTGAAATTGATCGAAGATGCTTTATAAGGGATGTGAGTTTCTTTCTCATGACTCTGTTTTCGCTGCTTTTGATTTTGGTTGTTGGTAAGGTGGGTGTTGTGGCGGCTGTTGCTTTTGTATCCATTTATTTTGTGTATGCGTTCATTGTTGCTGCCAATGAGATATTGAGGAAACATGCACAGAAATTGAAGTTAGATGTTGTCACACCATTGCTTCCTGTTCAGGGAAGTGTGTTCTCTCTAGGTGTGGAAGAGGATGTTTCGATCTATAGCTCTTTGCTTGAAGACACTGAAAGCGATCCTCCCCGCCTCCCTCCATCGTTGCCCCAGTGGATGTGGTCTTCAAATGTGGCAATATATTCAAACCAAGCAAGCAAAATCAACTTTTTGGATGATGAAAGGCCTCCCTGGGGATGGACTGATGGGTCTGTGGAGAACACCAGGTTGTCATCATTTTCAGTCTCAAAACTTTTTCTGCTGATGGAGATTCCACTGGCTATTCCTCGGCGTTTCACAATTCCAATGGTCAATGAAGAAGTATGGTCAAAACCTTATGCTGTGATCAGTGCTTCACTGGCTCCGGTTCTCCTTGGCGTTTTGTTTAGCACCCGAGAGAATGTGAGTAATCATGGTGTCATACTTTCTTATTGTGTTGGTGTTGCTCTTGGATGTGCATTTGGTATTCTTGCTTATAAATACACAGTATCCGATCGTCCACCACCTCAATTTTTACTTCCCTGGGTTCTTGGAGGGTTCATCATGAGCATAGTGTGGTTCTACATAATAGCAAACGAGCTTGTGGCTCTATTGGTAGCATTTGGTGTAATTTTGGGAATTAATCCATCCATCTTGGGGTTAACTGTATTAGCATGGGGAAATTCAATGGGAGATTTGATGTCAAATATTGCATTGGCATTGGATGGACAAGATGGGGTTCAGATTGCTTTATCTGGATGCTATGCAGGTCCTATGTTCAACACACTTGTTGGTTTGGGAGTCTCACTGCTTCTTGGGGCCTGGTCTAAGAAGCCCTCTTTGTACGTGGTGCCTAAAGACAGTAGCTTATTTTACACCATGGGATTTCTGATAGCAGGACTGCTATGGGCACTTGTTTTGCTACCTTCCAAGAACATGCATCCTAACAGAACCTTAGGATTGGGTCTCATCACCCTTTATTTGATATTTCTTTCTTTCAGGATATGCACTGCAATGGGATTTATAACAGTTGCTGGTTTAAGTTGATTTTACTGCAATGGATCTAAATCAGCATGTTTTCCACATCTCTTTGGGCTGGTCCTTTGTTGTGACAGCTACAAAAGAAATTACAGAAAGAAAATATTGGTCTTTATAGAGCAAGGTTAAATCACTGCTCCAGCTGAAAATGCCACTGTTGTATATCCACATTACTGGTCAATCAAATTGACAATGCAGTCACTTTACATTTGCTGAAAATTGAACACCTCTACCACTTTAGCCCTTGCTGAGTACAAGATGACTTTCCTTTTAGGGCATTTGGTACTGTTTTTGTATGAATTCATCTTGGTTTCTTACATATACATACATATTATAGGTCCATATCCACGAGCAATATCGATATATAATAATTTCTACGATTTTATTGTATTACAAAATTATATATATCTATCTATCAATCTATATACACACATATTAGTATGACTTTTAAGATAATTATGATAAAAATTAACGGATTTACTATTTACAATTGATGAGAGTATAAAATTGTATTACATTATTAATATTTAATTTATTTTCAGTAATTTTGATTGCCTAGTTACTTTTAATTTTGTATTGTGTTTTGCTTTTCATGTAACTCTTGACAAGCTTGATGATACCTTGAAGTTCTCTTGTGTATGTTTGGATGTCTAGAAATAAAAATAAAGAGGAAAAAAATAAAGTTGTGACTGATAAAATGAACGTGTTAATTATTTTTTTAGACATGGTAAATAGTTTTAAACTAAAATTGAGCCACACGGATGATGATACTCGCGTCTTCTAATTAAATGTATAGGTGAATTTTAATAACTTTTATTTTGAATACAAAATAGAATAAATCATGTTACCAAACATTATACATACCTTTTCCAAAGTGAGGTGAAAATGTTTTATATGTAAGATAAATGGTTTTTACTTCCTTCAACCCCAACTATTAACCATAATTGGATGAAATCACCGAATTGTCTTCCTTCTCTTTCACCACACCTTATTAACATCATCGCTGCAGAAGAAGAGAAGGTAAAAGAGACCGTTGCAGTTAGAAGAAGATAAAAAAAATCTCAATTCTCGAAAGCTTGTTATGGAAAACTCATCTTGACAAATACATTTAAGAAGGTATTATATATGTTCAGAAAAGTTTATTATAAAAATTCTGTTTTGGAAAGCTTGTTCTTATTTCATGCGTTCTGAAAAGTTTATTTTAAAAATTTTTTCCTTTTCCAGAAAACATGTTCTGTAATGTATTTAAAAAAAATTAAAAGCGCGATTTGAGAAAATTTCCAAAAATGTGAAAGTCACTTAAAAGAAAGATAAAACAGCCATTTTAAAAATTATGGGGTGCAGGCCTAAAACAAGGGTGCAGAGAGTAAAATTGTTTTTTACGACTTTCGATAAGCCGTGCCTCGATGGTAGGATTTTACTGTGAAACATCAAAGTTGTCACGGTAGGAAGATTTTAGTTCAAAATTTTCAATAGGAAAATCTTGTATGGTAAGCCGAATTCTAATTAAATTGTGGATTATAATTTAATTGAGGTCATGACTTTAATATTAAATAAAAATGAATTAGCATTGATAAGAGTGTTTCTGGTCATTGGTGAGCAATGATGTAAAGGTGAAAGATATGAAGATTTCAGAATCGGGCTAGGATTCATGCGTGATGTTTCCAAATTGAACAAGCCCAAAATATGGGGAGAGGTAAAGAGTGATTTTTCTCTAGGTTTCAAGGGAGTTAAAAACCTTAGACGAGAAAGAGGTGCAAGATCTGTCCAGACCGACAACACCTTTAGCCTGGTGGCTAAACTGTTCAAGAGAAGGGTGGGTGAGGAAGTGAAGAGAAGTTGACTAGAGGGTCCAAAGAAATCTTTCACAAGCTTTCTTTGACGACCCTTTTTATCATGATGTTTTTTTTATAGAAATCTAATATGTTTGGTGTTGATCGATAAGACTAATAAGGTTCAAGAGTTATTTGTGAATTAAGAACAAACATATTAGACTTTTATATGTGGATTAAGACTAAGCATATTAGATTTTTATAGAGTACAACATCTTAGAAAAAGAGTCATTAAAGAGAAGTTTGTGAAAGAAATACAGTCAACTCAAACTATAAAGTATTAAAATCAAGTGTAGAATTTGTTATTTCTGAAAGAAATTTTGTCTCAATACTGAAATTGGATTATCCATTAATGTTTTCAACAAAATCCTAATCCAAATTTTAATTAAAATTGTGCTTATCATACACCATTTTTTTCCTAAAATTTTTGAATCAAAATCATTATACTATAACACAACTTTAATATTTTACTTAAAACACTAACATAATTTCTTTTGTGTCAAGATAATACGACTTACTTTGTAAATAAAAATGTCTCTCTTTATAATAATAAACAAACAAAATTACGTACAACAGTCCTTCATTACAATTTCTTTGTGTATGTTATGCATGATAATAACTTTACAAATTGTTTGGGAATAATTAGTCAAGCGTGCATATGAATAAAATAAAACAATCAGATTAACTTTATTACAATGAGCCAAAAGACGCTTTCATGTACCTATTCTGAGTTATATTTAGGTTAAAATGAAATATTTGTTTTTGAGTTATATTTAGGTTAAAATGAAATATTTGTTTTTGAGTTATATTTAGGTTAAAATGAAATATTTGTTAATGTGATGATTGAAGTTTGGAGAGAATTTATAATTACAAACAAGTAAAATTAAAATGTTTAATTAATCCGTATAAAATTAGATAAAAATTGAATGAAGTAATTTAGTAAATGCTACAATTTTTTTAAAGTTAAAGAATAATATTTGTAATATTAATATTTATTAAAAAGTAAAAAACATAATATATATATATATATATAAAATAGGAATATCTCTATTATATATAGATAATCATTTAATATAATTGGAAGAAAATAAGATTAAGAGCATAATTTGGGTAAAGTATAATGCAATCTTTATGCTCTTAATTTTTCATCTATTTGAACATAAACTCCAGAGCAATTATTACATCACCTATATTTAGTTCTTAACATGTTCTACAGTGTCTTTTTTTTTCCTACCAACATAGATATGCCTTAAATAAAGTGATTAATAAAGAATTTAGAATCTTTTTGTTCTTCTTAGCTCTTATTCTTTTCTTTGGATTTCTTAATCCTTATATAATCTTTTATGCCCGCCTCAGATCATAAATAAATAAAATTTGTCAATAAAAATTACAAATTATAAAGATTTAATTGATATAAAACTCTATCACTTTTTACTAGACTATTTCATTTATTTTTACTATAATTATTTACACAATGCATGCTTTTATTCATTTTTTTAAGTCTTAGTCTAACCAAATCATTAAACATGCATGGATCTTCAGCATTTTTTTAGTATCATGCAATTATATTTAGGTTAGTAATAAAAGGTTCAGCGAATGACCCTTCCTTTGAGAAATATTATTTCTGTGTGTTTTGTTGTTTGTTGTGTTATCTGAGTTGGGAACTTGTTCACCTTTCATTCTATTTATAGAAAAAAAAGAAAATGAAATAAATTGTATTCATTAAAAAATATATAATAAAGATGGAATTTTGAATTTTACTCATTTATTCTCATAATTCAATAAAAAACTAAAATATGTAGACCCTTAACATCTTTATTTGCTAACGTATTTTTCTTGGAACTTGTTATGTGTTTTCATAAGAGTGCATACATGTGTTGGTCCTTGATAAGTAGGTGCTAGTCCTTTCTGTACAGTCATCTTAAATACCCAAAAAAAATATCTCAAAAGAGAGTTATTGCAACCATATACTCTTTGGGTTGTTTTTATCTTTTTATTATGTTATCACATGCTTTAAAAGCATGTTAATAAAAATTTTTTAGCAGCAACTATATAATTAAATGTTATAATTTTAAATAAAAATATTTTCACAATAAATTATTTTTAATTCTTCTTTTTGAAGGAATTTTTCCTTGTTCATTATTAGTTAGACTTCAGTTTATAGGAAAGCAAAACATTAAAAAGAGATTTCGGACTACTTTAGTAACCCGTTAAGACTATTTTAATGATTTCATTTTAAAAAATTAACTCGAGATACATGTCGGTTTTAACTATAGTATTAATAAGAAATTGAAAAAGAAAATATTGCACATGCTAGTGTGCTTCAAACGTGTATTATATTCTAATATTTCGTAATAATTCCCGATCTTGATATTTTACTTTATTTCTTATTAGACTGTCTTGTTTAAAATAACATGTAAAATAATCTGCGTGATCCGATGTAACATCTTTTAATATCTTCAAACAAAAACCATGGACATTGTTTAATTATAAATCGCTAGGTGGTCCAGTAATGCAGAAGACACTGCATTATACCAGCATAGTATAAAATTAATAAATCAATTATCTTGAAAATTCTGTATTAAGGTGGGACTTTGTAGTGTATTAAAAATTTAAAGGATCCCATTTTTTTTATATGAAACAGTAGTATGGTAAAATCAAAATTTAAATGGTATAATTAAATTAAGATTTGTTTTAAGAAGAGGAACAAAAATCAAGTGATGTGAATAGGTATGTGCTTGTTTTTGCTTTTCAAAAGTTTGATTTTAGTGATATGAATTTGAGCTTCTGGTTTATTTGATCTTATTATTTTGATGAAAGTCTTATTATGAAGTGATCATTCTAAATTTCAAGAATAGGTAAAAAAATATTAAATTAGTAATTTAAATAATAATATCAACCGAAATTCAATAATATTGAAAATGTTAATTTCTTTTAATTAAAAAATATAAATTTATTTTTAAATTTAATTTTTATATTATGTAATTGATATATATATATATAAGTTGACGTTCATTACAAAAGTAAAGTCGGTTTAACTAATTTTAAGAAAGTTTGTGGAGAATGTCCACATTCATTTGCTTCCATCAATGAATCCTGATGGGTTTAGTTTAAGAAAATGCTAATAATATTGATTTGAATCAGGATTTACCTTTTATTTGCATTTATAATCTAAGTTTAAAGTGGCACGTTGAATATAATGTTACTTGCCATGGACTGTGTCAAAAGAAGTACATTGTCAGAATCTTTTAAATTTTGGATTTCATTATCATTGCAAAACTGCAGGAGACAAGTGTATTTAAGGTTTCGAAAAGAAAACGTTTCGGGATAGAGTACAATACTAATTTTTTGTATTTTCTTTAATTTTCAGAAAGTAGGCTCAGAAAAAAAAAAAGTAGAGTGAAAACTATAGAAATTATGTGTAAAAATAAAGTAAAAGGCCTTAAAATGTCATCAGAGAGATTATGTCATGGCAAGCGTCTACTTTATTAATTTTAAGAGTAAGAAAAAAATTTAAATTGAAAATTTTAATATATAATTATCCAAATATATATTATTTTATTTCTATTTAAAAGAATTTATGTCAAATTTAAATTTAAATTTTTGGTATTTAAATTCAATTATTTAATTGAATTTATATTGGATAATATTTTGAATTTTAACAATTTAAAATTAAGTTGTGTGTAGGTTATTTTAAATTATGAAATGTTAAGTTGGTTCAAATATGAATAAGATAGCACCTAGTCGGGTTCATGTAATATTAGATGAGTTAGCTTAGGTCAGAGTCAAGCTAAATTGATCCGAACTCAAGTCAATATAAGTCTGGATTGGACTGAGTTAACTTGAACATCGGATAGGTCAAGCCTAGTTATTCGAGGCCTAGATAAAATCAACCCGAACTAGGTTTAATAGAGTCAACACATACTCAGGTTGAGTCAAGTAAGCCCAAACCCAGGTTAAGTAAAGTTAACACAGGCCTAAGTTGAGTTGAGTCAACCAAAACCTAAGTTGTACTAAGACAACTCGGGCTTAGGTTGAACCGAGTTAGTTCACCTAAGTCAAGAAGAGTTAACCTAGGTCTAGGTCGCGTCAATGCAACTCGGACCAAGGTTGAGTTGAGTCAAGCTGAGCCCAGTTCGAGTCACCCCATGCTCAATTGAATCGGTTCGGTATGGGTCCAAGTCAAGTGGTGTTAGTCGGGGCTTAAGTTGATCCCACGTTAAGTTAAACTAAGTCGGTCGAGATCCAGGTCGAGTCAAGTTGACCTAGCCCTAGAGCCAGTTGAGTTTGATGGGCCCAAGTCAATTGAGTTTGATTGAGATTAGGTTAAGTGATGCCAAGATTGAGTCGAGTTCAACCAAGTCTATCTTAAGTCTGGTCAAGATGGAATCAAAACAGATCAGACCTGGTCGAACCAAGTCAAGTTAGATTTATGTTCAATTAATATACCGAGTCATAATCCTATTAAATTGAGATAAGTTAAATTCATGTTAACTTGATTAAGTCAATTCTCATGATAGATCGATCCCACATATCTAATCAATAAAATATATTTAATTTAAATTAAATTAAATTAAAAAAAATTAACATAGTTAAGTTAAAATGGATCTGGAATATAGATCCAATCTATTTGAAAAAAAAAACGCTAGTTAATTTGGTTAGCTTTTCTTGTGACCAGTTCATTGCATGTCTACTCATGGTTAAAGTTACCTTTGTTAATTGCACGTAATGCATTTTTTTTTGTTATATTTTAGGTGTTGGATCAAGAAAATCCAGAGCTAACTGATGTTCTTATTAGTCGTTAAAGTGATTTTAAAATAAAAGACAATAGGAATGCATTTGACTTTAAAGTGTATATTTGAATTATTTTACTCTGGATGACTTGCTTAATTACATTTATTTTTCATACATTAACTTTGTGGATTAGTAGTTTTATTTAAGTTATGTCATCTTATATGTAAAAATAAAATGTTCGATTTAATATAGGATGAAAAAAATTCTTAACAATGTTTTGTCAACTAAATCTGCTAGTAAAGTATAAGGATTGTATAAATACATTAACAAGTTGTAAAGCCAAATATAAATATATAGTGGGTATTCATTATGGCATTAATAGAGTATAAACCTCATTGTAAAATATGAAATATGGTCATAGGAATCACTAAATTAATCAATTTAAAATAAAAAATTTATTTAAACTACTAATCTCATTTTTAATTTAAAAATACAAGTTTAATAACTCATTCTAAGAATCAAAATTCCTAACTTTGAAAAAGAAAATTGTTAATGATCGAAAACTTATACAATTTTTTTCTAGATGGATTTTCTATTCCAAAAGTTTTCTTATAGAAAATTTCAAACTCAAGCCTTTCATAAGAAAATTTCTTTCTAAAGGAGACATTAAATTCGCAAGAGAAGATGGAAAAAGACCGAAAAAAAAAAATCTTGCGAAAATTCCTTTTTTAATCATTTAAAAACATGAAATAAAACACCATAATAAATAAATAAAAAACTAAACACAAAATGAAATGGAAAAGATTATAAAAAAGTTGCATCTATAATATAGGATAACCCTAGAGTATGGGGATTTTTTTTAAAAAGCCTTAAGTACAATTTTCGCTAAAAACCTTGATAAGTTTATGAAATTAGAAAACTTGCTTATATTAATTCTTTATTAGAAGTTATCATACAGCAAAATCATAAGAGATAACGTTCTTGTCAATTGTTACCAAATTGCTACGCAAATCCAACAATATTATCTTATCTGTGTCTTATCACACAAATAAATATAAATATATAAATAAATAAAAATAGATAGATAGAGAGATGGAACCTCTGTGTAGAATATCTTTGGACTAAAAAACAAAAGAGCATTGTTTTACTGAGAAATCCTAGCAAAACATCTAAATGAGCAACCCTTGAAGACCCATGCGTCCTTCAATTATTGGGTACCTACTTCGCTGGGCCCACCTTCACCCATACATGCCCTTAATTATCCAATTATTATTAATATAAAACAATATATGTTCCAACTCTTCACCTTCCCCTGTTTTTAGTTTAAATACACAGCACAGTAATCTATCTTCATCAACGAAAACAACACCAGAAAACGAACCCATACTCATGCGACACAACAACCTTATTAAACCAACCCTGCTCCAATTGTGAAGGAACACACTCCTCATGGCTTCTCACTCTCTTCTATTGTTCCTCTTTCTTATATTTCTGTCTTTTCATGTTTCTGTCTCTTCCTCATCGGACGCTCCACGAACCTACATAGTCCACGTGGCGCAATCGCAGAAGCCCACGCTTTTCTCCACTCACCACAACTGGTACACTAGCATCATCCGCTCCCTCCCTCCCTCCTCCCACCCAGCCACCCTCCTCTACTCCTACTCCGCCGCGGCCGCCGGCTTCTCCGTCCGTCTCACCCCCTCACAGCTCTCTCACCTCCGCCGCCACCCCGCCGTTCTCTCCGTCGAGCCTGACCAGGTCCGCCACCCCCACACCACCCACACCCCGCGCTTCCTCGGCCTCGCCGACTCCTTCGGCCTCTGGCCCAACTCTGACTACGCCGACGACGTCATCGTCGGCGTCCTCGACACCGGAATATGGCCGGAACTCAGGAGCTTCTCCGATCACGACCTCTCTCCGGTTCCCTCCACGTGGAAAGGATCTTGCGAAGTGTCACGCGAGTTCCCCGCTTCCTCCTGCAACAGAAAAATCATCGGCGCCAAAGCCTTTTACAAAGGCTACGAAGCCTACCTCGAGGGACCAATGGATGAGTCCGTCGAATCGAAGTCTCCGCGAGACACCGAAGGCCACGGCACACACACCTCTTCCACCGCTGCGGGAGCCGTCGTTTCCAACGCAAGTTTGTTTCACTACGCTCAAGGCGAAGCCAGAGGAATGGCCACGAAAGCCAGAATCGCCGCTTACAAGATCTGCTGGCAATACGGCTGCTTCGATTCCGACATCCTTGCCGCAATGGACGAGGCCGTCGCCGATGGAGTTCACGTGATTTCACTCTCCGTCGGCTCGTCAGGTTACGCGCCGGATTATTTCCGTGATTCGATCGCTTTGGGAGCTTTCGGCGCTGCTCGTCACAATGTTCTGGTTTCGTGTTCTGCTGGGAACTCAGGGCCTGGTCCCTACACTGCGGTGAACATTGCACCGTGGATTTTAACCGTTGGAGCTTCCACCATCGATCGAGAGTTTCCTGCTGATGTTATTCTCGGAGATGGAAGGGTTTTTGGTGGGGTGTCTTTGTATTACGGTGAAAGTTTGCCTGATTTTAAGCTTCGATTGGTTTATGCTAAAGATTGTGGGAACAGGTACTGTTACCTGGGATCTCTGGAACCTTCCAAAGTGCAAGGGAAGATTGTTGTTTGCGATAGGGGTGGGAATGCTAGGGTTGAGAAGGGTAGTGCAGTGAAGCTTGCTGGTGGGTTGGGAATGATTATGACTAACACTGCTGAGAATGGGGAAGAGCTTCTTGCTGATGCACATCTTTTAGCAGCTACCATGGTGGGTCAAATTGCAGGGGATCAGATCAAGGAGTATATAAGGTTGAATCCGTACCCAACTGCGACTATTGTGTTCAAAGGAACTGTGATTGGGGGATCTCCTTCTGCTCCTCAAGTTGCTTCATTTTCTAGCCGTGGACCCAACTATCACACTCCGCAGATTCTCAAACCTGATGTCATTGCTCCTGGTGTTAACATTTTGGCAGGGTGGACTGGGAGAGTGGGACCTACGGATTTGGCCATTGATCCTAGGAGGGTTGAGTACAACATTATTTCGGGGACTTCTATGTCTTGTCCTCATGCTAGTGGCATTGCTGCATTGCTTAGGAAAGCATATCCTGAGTGGTCACCTGCGGCTATTAAGTCTGCTTTGATGACAACTGCTTACAATGTGGATAATTCTGGAGGGAATATCAAGGATCTTGGAAGTGGGAAGGAGTCAAATCCGTTTATTCATGGGGCTGGTCATGTTGATCCCAATAGGGCTCTTAACCCTGGGTTGGTTTATGATTCTGATATCAATGACTATTTGGCGTTTTTGTGCTCAATTGGGTATGATGCTAGGCAGATTGCGGTTTTCACTAGAGAGCCTGCTGCTGCAAATGTTTGTGAAGGGAAAGTGGGTAGGACTGGGGAATTGGCTAGTCCGGGTGATTTGAATTACCCTTCTTTCTCTGTGGAGTTGGGTGGGGGAAGCGATTTGGTTAAGTACAAAAGGGTTGTTACTAATGTGGGAAGTGTTGTTGATGCTGTTTACACTGTGAAAGTGAATGCTCCACCTGGTGTTGGTGTTACTGTGTCCCCCAACACACTTGTGTTCAGTGGTGAAAACAAGACACAGGGATTTGAGGTTGCCTTTAGTAGAGTTAAACCTGGTGCTTCTGACAGTTTTGGGTCAATTGAATGGACTGATGGAAGTCACGTTGTGAGGAGTCCAATTGCTGTTAGATGGACTGGTGTGTCCTCATCATCCCTTTGAATGGCTATGGAGAAAGTCATTCCCAGGTTATGGATTTAGTATTGTTCTATTTTTTCTCCTACTAATGATGACTTTGAAGTGGTTGGTGAAGGCATTCCAATAATTTTAGGGGGATGAAGTAAGAACTGGGAATGAGATGTGATTTGTAGCATGGTTAGTTCAGATTTTCTGTAAGCTTGTTATTGCCTTGTTGTAAAAACTACAAAAATACTTTTATAGTATGCAGTCTTATGTAGGTGTAATCGGAAGAACATTGAAGTAGTTGATGAAGGACTTCTAATAAATTATGGGGTCAGAGTATGGTATTTGTCATTGTGATTTGGATTATTGTTGTGCTTCTGCATATTGTTCAGGTTACTTGTCATTATGTAATTAGTTATATGAAAAGTCAATGAGCATGCATGTTCATAATGATAAAAGTAACCATTGCAATTCTTTTTTTTTTTTACATTGCAAACTGGGCATTGTTATTTAGTAACGTAGAACCACATATGCATGTACTGGCTTGTGACAGAAATCTTACAAAAGGTGGGCCTAATAAGTTTACTAGTTATGCTAAAACTTGTTCAAGAGACCGTAAGATATTATCTGTTATCAACTAACCAATGGAAAACGCTGAAAAATAAGTTTAACTATTAATATCCAACTTTATTTGTAGATTATTTTTGGGTGATTATAAAAGTGATTTTATTTCAGTAATCGATTAGAGACATAATTGATTATAATCAAAATCAATTTTTTTAGATAAGTTTGCCAATAAGCAATTTGAAAATATTTTGGATGAGAAAAAGCTCTTATATGATAAAAATGAGTGCGAATGAAGCTGAGAAGGATAAAAAAGAGATGTTGAGGAATAATCATAAATTGCAAATTTCCAGATTTAAGAAAATAGCTTGTTTTAGAGAAGGTTTTTACAAATTTAAACTATTATCCTAAACATCTGGTTATTTTACAGATAATTTAAAAAGTAAAACTAAAAATCTTAGGTTTCAGTTGCCTCAAAAATCTTTTGTAAGGTAAATGTGGACAATCTTTAGCACAAGAAATGGATAAGAATAATATAAAAGACTATATGGGTGCACCCTAAATATTTGAAAAGTTCTTCTAATAAAAAATTATTACAAGATGATAATAAAGATTACTTACTATTATGCACAACTTGTTTCTCACTATTTTGTCTTAATTACTCTGAAAGAATATGAATTTCAGTTATTCTTAATTGTCACATCTCACTATATATAATGAATATTGATAAGGTTAAACATATATAAAGAATAACTTATAAAAATTATATCCGACAAAAATTTCCTTACAAAATATAAAAGATAAATTCTCAATTCCTCATTTTTCACTCCAAAGATCACTAATTGCTTCGTAACACATTAACAACTAAGGTTAGGCATAATCAAACAATAATAAAACTTGGATTAATATGCTTTCAATATAGATGACAATGGGCCAAATTCTTCCTGCACCCGCATGCTTTCATTTTGCACCTGGATGTAGAAGTGAAAATATCGCTTTGGCCTCAATGAAAAAAAATAAAAATAAAGCCTACAAGTACGAATATAGATTTTATTTTATGGTTCAATTTATTTTTTTTCATGACATGCTTTCTTGTTTAGTTATAATAAATATAATAGTTGTTATACTGGCAGTAAATACTTATTTTTATAAAATCCTAATATTTAGGATTAAAAAATTACAAAAGACTTATATTGATTTTTTTTTAAAATATGCAGGCCAGCTCGCAGAATCTCAAATCAACATTTATGAGCAACTCATCGAATTTATTAACTCCCAAGTATGATTATCTATCCTTAACTTTTATATTTAAAGTGTTTGACTTTAGTTATTAGCTCACCTACCATTTATTCCATCAAATGATCTTATAGTAAACAATCAACACTTTGATTTTCAATAAAAGAATTTATGGGAGAAAAATTGTTATAAGGTACATCAATTATCATAAAGGTTAAATAACTATGATTTTTTATTTAATAGTAAATACTTAACCCAACATCTTATTTTTAAAAGAATTTTTTTTTCAAAACACGCAAATCTGAGAAAAACATTTAATGGATGAACTAAAATAATAATATTCGAAATTTAAAGATAAATATTGATAGATATTTAGAAATCAAAATAATAAAATAAATGTTACATGAACTAATTATTTAAATATATCAGATATAAAAAAATATATGATAGAGTTTGAGTTCAATTTCATGTAACTCTAATAATGAAAAGATTTACTGTTCATTATCACGAGAAGCGTCAAATTGAAAAAAGAAACGAAAATGGTAAAAAAATGAGATAAAAAAGAATTATGAACAATCAAACAATGGGATTTCATCTTATAAAGCTATAATGATATATTAATTGCAAAGACACTTTTTAAACGTGTTAAAAAATACAAACTAGAAAAATATTCACTTAGCAATTTTTTCAATGTTCCAGTCACGTCCAATATTTACTTAACAATGATAGTTCATTGGTGATTTTTTAAAATTTATTTTAACTTCATTTGTTTAACCAAAGAAATGATAACATGTTTGACTATGCTCTCCTAGTAAAAATATATACATTTTTATTTTTATACTCGATAAATATAAAATATGTGTCTTATTTTTAATTTTATCTAAGAAAAAAACAAATAGATATATATGTAGTGTGTGATATGTATGCTCAAATATTCATTAAATGACTTTTATAAAATATATAAATTATTGAAGAAAATATGATATAATCAATACTTAATTGATAAAAAACATATTTTGTTTTATTCAATTTCAAGTAATTAGAAAATTGTCGTTATCTAAATTTCAAAATAAAATATTAAATAAACTAAGAATGCTCTATTTAAAAGAGACATGTAAATATTTTGATACTCAATTTAAAAAATTAAATATTATTTATTCTTATGCTTTTGTCTAATAAAAATATTTTAATAAAAAAAATTCTGTTAGAGGTATCAGTTTATATGCCATTGTATACCAAAGTTTTCTTTAAGACTTTTCAATTATAGTCATAATATACTGAAGTCTTCTTTCTACTTATAGAAAGATTATCCAATTTCTACATAATAAAAATCTTCACAAGTTACAGGTATTCTCATTCCAGCTGGAAGAGATTATTGATGGAGGTAGTGTAGTCGTGAAAGAGTAATAAAAACAATACGAAACAAAAAAAAAAAATGGAAATAAGTTGGACTTGTTATAGCATAACTCAGTCTCACAAATATTATTTGATGGGTGAACTTGATCAAATGGTGATCTCAATCAAACTAGATTTCCACTACCCCTCTTGCTCATAGGATTATACAATATAAGTATATATAATGATATTACCACCAAGCTTTTTTTCACTCCTTTATCAATTGTTATATAAATTCTAAGATATTAGTATATATTAAATATCAAATGTAAATTTAAATCTAATCTTAAATAAAATTATGCAAATTGAATAATATATAAAAAACTATAAATTTATAAATTTATTGTTTTAAGATTTTGAGTTGAAAAACGACTTTGATTCCGTGGTTGAGTTTCTATCATGTTATAAGATTTTTTTTTAATTTTAGAAAATTTAATTAAATTTAAAATTTACTGAATCTAATTACCTCTGTTGACAGCAGACAATTATTAATGACTTATCTATGCAACAACAAACAGATTTAAGATTCATTGAATCTAATTGCCTGTATTAACGGTGGACAGTTATTAAAGACTTATCTCTGCAACAAACACAACAACGTGAGGCCGAAGATCCCATGCAACACAACTGCAGAGGCTCTGAATCCTTTGTTTATTACTAAGTCAGATGTGTCATGCAGAAAGATTATGCCTCATGTGACTCTCAGACCATATTTTAATTCGGTTCTTGATTCAACATTTTCAATGCTCCTGCCATTTTTATTTTCTCTTTCTGTCAGATTCTAAAAAAATAACACAAACATATAAGGAACTCACTTTTTAATTCTGTAAGCAACTCTTACAGAAAGTAAGCTGTACTTTTTGACTAAATTAAGGTAAAAAATTGCTACGAAACTTGATTAAAACCAGACTTCTGTGTTCCTTTTTCTGCCACATACATACATATACTTCTTTTTCTCTTTCTTTTTATTCATTTACATTCTCAGTGCCTTTTGCTGTTGTGGATGGAATTTACTTATATCAGGAAATTAATTTGGATTTTTGAATATGAAATTTATGGTAGCAGACAAAGTAATAATGAAAGGGTCACGAGCTCACAGGAAGTGCTGTTATCCAAACACCAATGCAGATTTCAGTGAGAATCTATTGTAGAAATGGCGTGTGAACATTATTATTTTCTGTATCAACAATTCTTCTCATTCTCTGTTTGGTTCCTTTTCAGTCTATCAACAGTTGATGAATGTTTTCAGCTGTTATATAATAGCAAGAATTCATTAATTACGTCTACAATAGTTATATTTAAATATTTTTCTATTTTGAGCTTGCAGGTGAGAAGCAAAATAGAAGTGATTCACAACAGCTTGCATTCTGTCTACTCCCTGCTGTTTCCCTTTTCCCCCATTATTGTCAACATGGATATTTGAGGAACTTCCTCGCGTTTTGTTTTTGTCATTGAAAGATATCTCTGCGAGAGAAAAATATATTTAAATTACCGCAACCTTCAAACTCGACTCTAAATTAGATGAGATTATTAGAAAACTTTTAATAAAATCTCAAATTAATCTTTTAGACACATGGATATAAGACTTCTAGAAACAAATTAATTTAATTTTATAATTTTAGAAGATATGGATATAAGAAAACTAATATTAATTATGTAATTTTATTAATTAAAATTGAGATTATAAGTAGGATCACGAAGAGTTTACAAAATCATAAATCGTAATTTGAATTGTAGATTTTACTTTTATATATATATATATATATATATATATATATATATTTTTTGTTTACCAACAAAAAATAAGGAAAAAAATAAAAGAAAGTATTTAAAAGATATTATAAAAGAGATGTTTATTAAAAGTGTCTTAGTTTTGTTTTATTTTAGTTAAATTTGAAACTTATTCAATTTAATCAAGAACATCAACCCTATAGCAAAAAAGACTTTTAATCCTTAGGTTTATTTTGAATTTTAATTGGGTTGTGGTTTTATTTTAATTGAGATTGAAACTCATATTCAACCAAGAATGTGAATGGTACAGAAAAAACTATTAATTCTTAGTTGAGTTTGGAATCTGTTTTATATTTTAATTACATTAATTTTAATTGAGTAGTGTCACACCCACAATACATGTCAAAATATAATTTTAATTACATTAATTTCTAGTTAAATTTAGGTTGGACTCAATTTTGAAGAAGGTGAAGAGTCCGTGTAGGAGAACAAAAATCACAATCATAGTTTTTCTACAATTTTATATTATCCATTCTACTCATAAGCTAATAAGTATTATAGTATAGAATTCCAAAAGACAAGAAATATAGAGAGAATTCTAAGAGACAAGAGAGATAGAGAGAATTCAGAGATATAAAGAATTTCAAGAGATAAGAGAGAATGTTACACACATATTATTGTCTCATTTTTTCCACCTCCACTATCTTAAATTGAAGACGTTTACTCCTCAATCCAACTCCACGAAGAGTCCCTTCTATTAGTGTTGTTTTCCACGTTCACTTATTCTTGATTGTGTTTTATTTCAAATTTAATTAAAATAAAATCAAATTAATTTAAAAAGGAAAATGAAGAGTCTACGAACGTTCACTCCTCCTTCTTGATTGTGTTTCATATCAAAATTAATTAAAATTAATTTAATTTAATTAAGGCATTTTAACCATCTCTTCCTCTCTCGATCAAATTCTAAAACCTTAGTCACACTCACATACCTAAAGTCATTAGAGCATTAACTAACAAAGTTTTCTTCCACCTTTCACAACAATTCACACTCTATAACTCATACACTTGGCAATATAGATTAAGTAGAATAGAAAAAATAGAATATACTGACTTAAACAATTTTGTATCAAGGTTAAATCATTTCTAAAATAATTTTTTTTTTAATTTCTCTTATTTATGATATTTTCTTGACAAAAATGTTATTATATATACATTAAAAAGTAAAATCATTTACTTTTGTTTAATATAGAAAAATAGAGAGAATATTTTAATTCTCATATTATAATATAATATTTATTTTATAATATGGTGGGAGAATACTGATTTTAGAGCTCTATTTGCTATATTTATATAATGTGCCTAAACGTAACTTGAATTATAGATTTTACTTCTTTCTTTAACATATTGTTTATTAACAAAAAATAAAGTAGAAAAAATAAAATAAATTATTTGATAAATGTTATAAAAGAAATATTCATTAAAAGTACCTTAGTTTTGTTTTATTTTAATTAAATTTAAAACTTGTTCAATTTAATCAAGAACATTAACCTCATAGTAAAAAAACCCCATAGTAAAAAAGACTTTTAATCCTTACTTGGATTTAAAATTACTTTTGAATTTTAATTGCAATAATTTTAATAGTATTATTTTAATTGAGATTGAAACTTATATTCAACCAAAAATGTGAATGGTATAGGAGAAAAAATTATTAATTCTTAGTTGAGTTTGGAATTTGTTTTATATTTTATTTACATTAATTTTAATTGAGTAGTGTCACCCTCACAACACATGTCACAATATAATTTTAATTGCATTAATTTTTAATTAAATTTAGGTTGGACTCAATTCATTTATGGAAGAAGGTGAAGAGTTATTGTAGGAGAAAAAAAATCACAATCACAGTTTTTCTATAATTTTATATTATCCATTCTACTCATAAGCTACCAAGTATTATAGTATAGAATTCCAAAAGACAAGAAAGATAGAGAGAATTCTAAGAGACAAGAGAGATAGAGAGAATTCCAAGAGACCAGAGATATAGAGAATTTTAAGATACAAGAGAGAATTCCAAGAGACAAGAGAGAATGTTACACACATACTATTGTCCCATTTTCCCCACCTCCACTATCTTAAATTTAAGTAGTCATCCCATTTACCTCTCACTTTTAAGCCTGAATAGGTGTCTTTGCTTCCAACGATTATTCCTTTTTGCTACTTGGTCATCAAGGTCAGAAGTACATTTCAAGAAGTTGGTTTTGCCAACATGATATATTGGTAACAAATTTCTTTCTTCTTTTTAATTCTTTGGATTATACTTCATATCACCAAATTAATCTTACCAGTGTCAAATTATCAAATGAAAATAAAGTCATTGTTGATTATTCTGCAAGTGTTTTTCTCAGTCAAAATCATTTATAGATAATGTTATGAATATTTTTAATTTCACTTTTAATCTTCTTTCGGTAGTAAAATTGATATATAATTTATCATATGTGATTACATTCAACTCTAGTGGTTGTCACATTCAAGATAAGAACTCTTTGAAAAGGATTAGTTCAGTTAAGATGCAGGATAGATTTTATATAATAATAGTTTCTTCTTATCAAAACCTTCGAATCAAACTTGTCAAATCTTCACATATCACTACTATTGTTTAATTTTATTCTGAGTAATTTCGAAAATCTTTGACATTTTCGATAATTCTCAGTGATTTCGAAAATCTTTAACACAAGAATTAAGACATGTATCAAACAAATATATTAATATTATCAATAAATTTTATTGTGTGATGTTTGTTATATTGCGAGGGGAAAAAAGCCTACCTCTGCTGAGATTGCCTTAGTACAAGAGATTGTTGGAGAGTGGAGCAGGGAGAAAGGAAGAATGCTCACTCAAAATGAAACTGAATGTTTGGTCTCTGCCATCTTCTCAGGATTAAATAATGTAGACTATTTTGATGGAATCCTGTTTGGGTATAAGCTGAGAGAGGAGCATAACTTTACAGAGATCCAAAATGTCCTTAATGCCATGCAAGAGCTCATCAATGGTATGATTGCAAGTCAAAAAGATATAATGGCCGCAACGACAAAGTTGTTGGAAGGGATACAAACACCGCAAATCCAAGAGGGAGACACGACTGACATGTTCTCAGCCGCCATCGGTAAACCGAAGAGCTATATTACAAAGGCGTTGAAAGTGGCTGACACCGGTGACCTCATCGCCAGGTTCTTAAGCGCCACCGGATTCAATGCTGAGTTCGTGAGGGAGAATAGGGGAAGCGTTTGGAAGAGGTTGGTTGAGTTCAAAAACACAGAATATGTCAAGATATCTGAGGGAAGCAGCAGCAAGTAAGCTTTGAGCTCGACGATAATAATAAAGAAAAATACATCAATTTACTCTCATAAATATTTGTGAAGTATAGAGGATGATTTTTCGAGAAAATTTGAATGTGTTAAAGATTTTGGAGAAAATTCTGTCATTTCTATTCGATCACAATTTTGTTCAAAGAGTGGATCTTATCAATATTTGGATTGAGAACATATGGATACAGTATTTCTAAAAAGAAATTAATATTAGTTATGTTATTTTATTATATTTATGATCAAATTAAATTATCATCAAATTTTATTATTATTATCATTAATTTTGTTCATTAGCTTTTATGACTTTATTAAATTGAAATATTTTTATTTAGTTTCTTTGTTTAACTATATTCGTAATGAAAATATTCAGTTATCTATTTTTATATAAAAAATAGAGAAAATATTTTTTTTATATTTTTTCTTTATTTTTATTTATCTATTTATTTTATAATATGATTTATTTAATAAGTAATTAGAACTACGTATAACGTTATTGATATTTATTTGATAATATAATCAAGTAATTGGAATTACAAATAAGGTTGAATTATTTTGTCGTGTTTATATAAACACAACTCTAGGTTACTACCTTGCAGGTTATGATGTTATGAGACTAAATAAACTAATTTATTTTACATTGTTAAAAACGTGTCAATTTAAAAACTAAGTGTACTAGAGTTTACGTGGTCCTTGAAATAACATTGGTCTATAACAAAAGTAATTTAAACAATTTAAATAAAATATAATATTATAATAAACAATAAAAAAATCATAATGAACATAAATAAAAAAAATACTCTTCTAAAAAGTAATGACACCTTAATCAAAATTGAATACAATATAAGAAAAAGACATATGAATTTAATAATATATAAAATTTGAGATTTTCTAATTTAAATAATTATATTATTTTCATAAAATTATAAAACTTCAATTTTTTTTTACTCAAATCTTATATTTTCTTTTAAATATGTTATTTCAAACTCTATGTTATCTTTGTCAGATTTCCTGTTCAAGCACATTATTAAAATATCTCGAAGTTAGAACCTCTTCTAATTTTTTAGTACTTTTGTTATTTTTCTATTAATTATTTTAGGCAGAGTCGACAAGAGCTTAGTTTTGTTCTTATAGAAGACAATATCCAGTACAGTTATAAAATAAGAAGTTCTTCTAATGAGAACTCAAGTAAAGAGGGATATAAAGAATTTTTTTATTTTTCTTATTATTTTATACAGATCCGACAACAACTTTGTTCTGTTCTTATACAAGACAATCTTAAATACGGTAATAAAAATAAGAATAAGTTGTTATTATTATAAGAACAAAACAAAATACATGGGTGTAAGCAAGTTCTGACCAAATGCATTAAGAATGGTATTAGTAGCTATTATGACCCTAAATATAAACATTTTAAGATTTTTTTATCAAATAAAGTTTAATAAATACTTTTACTAAAGTTATGGGCAAATACGTATTCATTATAAATGTAATTCATTATTTATTTTTATATTCAATATGGTCATTTTCGTTTTTAACTACTTTACGTAACTAGCGATTTTTTAAAATAATTATTCTAGACATATTATAAATAATATAAATGATTCTAGGATATAGTAATTTTTTTTCCTTCTATAAACTTATCTATAATTTTTGTCTCTTATTTTTCTCTCTAGATTTTATATAATCTATAATTTTAGTCTAATTTTTAATTTTGCGTTATTTTGATTTAATAGAACCTTAAATCTAACACATTCATTTAGAGTATAATGAAGAAATAATGTAATCAATTAAAATAAAAAATAAAAAATTACTCCCTTTTGTTGAATAATGCTAAAGGTTTAATTTTTGCAATGTGAAATTCTTTTTAAAAATTATGATCTTAATAAGGAATTTCTTATCGAATTAAATGATGATGCAAATTTAATAATTGAGAAGGAAAAACAAAATCTTACTAAGTATTTGAACTTGACTAATTAATTTTCTTTTATAACATAATCTAATTGGATATATTTTTTAAAATTTATTATTTGATTATTTTTTAATGTATGGCTATCATCTTGATAAAAAAAGGTGTAAGACCAATTTATTTAAGTTAATAACATAATTTTAAAGAAAATGGAGAATTGAGATATCTTTTCAAGAATGTTTATAAATAGATTTAAAATAATTCATTTTTTATTTATTTATAAACGTTCTAACTTCTACTTATTCATCCATCTTTTTGTCATTAAATTTATTTTTTAAGGAGATAATATTGAATAGGTAAACACAAATTGATTAGAATCTTGATTGCTTTCTTTCAAATGGGGAAGTTATATACTTTAATTTTCTTAATCAGTCAATAAGAAGAGGAGTGTAGTAATAATATGAATAAGTATATATGTTATTTGTGTAGGTTGGAATTCTAAAATTTTTAACAACCTACTTTAAAGTTTTTGGACATTTGAATTGTTTTTCTTATAAAACAAACAACCTTTAACTAAGGAGAGTTAATAAATTAAATTTTCTCACTTAATTTGATCCAAATGTTAAAAGTACCTGTTTGCATATTGTGAGATTTTAGTTTGATTAGAATATTTAGTAGTCAAAATTTTCATTAAGTTGATAAATTTAGAGCAGAAAATAGGTTTATTATGATGTTTAGGAATAGTCATATGTATGGGAATAGATTTTTTTGGTTCATTTATATCATCATGTTAGTGATTTTCTAATACTCTATCTATCTTTCTTAAGTATTGTATGCATTTGACATTGTTGCTCAAAAACTACTATATAGTTACTTAAGTGACAATGCTCCTTGTTCAAGTTAAGGCCAAGGTGGAGAGAAAAAGATTTTGTATCAATTTTCTTGCATTTGAAACTCTTATTATTCAAGTGACAAACAATTACTTAATTAATGAAGAGTTATAGTTGTTGGAAAACATTATAAGATTTGGTGACTTATGCAACAAATCATGCTGTTTGCCATGGTATAATTTTCTCTCATAAAATTTTGAATGCTCGAGCAACAAACAAGTGATCGCTAAAATGTAAGAGACGTTACATAAATCCTCACTTCAATAGAGAAGTCTCACTCAAGAAACATTAGTTCACTTAAGTTATTAAAAATAATTTTACAACTCGAACGATGAGTCTTCCTCTTTTTAGTGAAGGTAGGTTGCTCAAGTGAGGTAGTCTCATTCAAACTACATATATCTGATCGTTATGACATGTTATATTAGTGATGCATCTTTTGTATATATTAGAATGTGTATATTTCTATATGCAATGGTTAAATCAAATATATATGAAATGAATATATTTGATGAGATGTGATGAACAAATATACATTATGTTGTATATTGGGTAGATACTTAGAATGATATTCATGTATATATTGTATAGGTATTTGGAATAACGAATTGGAATCATAATATTAACTAAGAAGTAAAAAAGATATATTAATAGATATTATAAATAAATTGATAATCTAAGTCAAATAAATAATAATATCACATAATAAGAAGTTGAAAGGGATTCTTATAGGATTTATAGAATAGGAGTATCAAACTTCTTCATATAAAAAGTTGAGGTTGAATTATCAACATTTTTTTCTATAAAATGATTATTAGTCATTAATGGGACATATATTATCATAAGTGTTTTATAAGATGGTACAAATTATCTTAGATTCAATTGAAAATAGGTAGTCTTAGTTGCAAATAAGGTGGTTATTATGACTAATGTGAGAAGATGTAGTGATTTATATTAATATGTTTGTGTACACTCTTGTATTTTATATTGTATTACTTTTATAACTATATTTGATACCAGATCAGAACAAAATGATATTGCAGATAGTAAAAATGTTATAAGAGAGATAGAAGTATGAATTCTTTATATTTTTTAGATTTTGAGACTTTATATAAGTATTTCTTTTTGCTGACTTCTACTTTTAGGATATAATATAAAGAATATATAAGTAGTTTATATATATATATAGATATTTAATTACTAAAACTTAATTAAGAAAAAGAAAGGAAAAAAAAAAAAAACGTGTTCTCCGTCGGAAGCCACGTCAATCCATGTGACAAGGCCATGCACGCCACCTGCTTGTGTTTATGCAGACTGTTACACGCAACAAAAACCAGTGGCCATGTGGACTGTACTCCATATTCCAAACCCAAAAGGCCAATACCTTTCTCTGCTGCTGTCATCCCCACCCTCCAAAATCAGTAATGCCACCTTCACAAGTAAAGCCCTATTAAGATCATCTTTCTTCAAATCATATTCAAAGATCACAAGCAATTGGTTAAACATGCATAATATCTATATTAATGGCTTTCATTAATAATCCCCCTTCCAACTTTTCATCTTTGTAGCATTTTTAATTCAATATCATTTATCAATAACATAGTCCTAATCACTTAATAAACATGCTCATCTTATATGAATAAAAGCTTAATTTTAAGCAGATACGTAAGTAAAGCTTTGTTTAAAGTAATTAATAATAACGATTGGCTTATATAAGCCTAAAAGAAGATCAATTATAGGATCTTTGAAAATGACTTCTACTAGCCCTTGCACGACCAATGTATTTATAAGTATATTATTATAAATAATCATCAAAGTTTTTATTCCCTAATCTTCAAATACCACAACTTAATTTTTTGATCATTTTTTGTTTATAGCAACATGGCAATTCCTGCTGGCCATTATTGGTTGATACCACACTTAATATTATAATTCCTTAAATTAATGACTTGCGTTACCCTATTTCATTATTAAACTCACAATTGATCATCAACCTCGATCTTCCCCCAAACCCGTACATTAAAATAACTAAAAGTGTCACAACAGAAAATGATAATATAGACAAATGCTGTTTTGAAAGAAAAATATTCATGAGTTGATAACAGAATTTATGCATTTATTTATACACTCTAGAAGTTTGTGTGATTACTATTTTTTTTTTTTTACTCAGATGTTTTCATTTTTCCTTTATAACATATTTGTCTGGGTAGAGCTGAAAAGAAATAAAAGAGAGAAATGAAATAAAAATACTAGATTTTCACAATGTATGTGAGAAAAAAATAGAAAAAGAAGATATTTTTGTGATGCTCACTACAAACTTCTCTGGGAAAAGATCTCTCTTTTTTTCCTTGTTTTTTCAAAATTTTAAAAAGTAATAAATAGTTTTATATTTAAAAAATATATTTTTAATCTTTATATAACTTCATTTATTTTCTTTCACCTTTTATTTAAGACTTTGTGTTTCCAGAGCATGAAAGAAAATGGAGGAGTCGAAAAAAATAAAGAAAAAAAGTAAAGTAAACAATGGAATTGTTTAGATTAAACAAAAAAGAGTAAAAGTAACGAAAAATAAATTTATTTAATTTATCCTCAATAATTTATTTATTATCATATCATAATTAATTATAAGTCATCGTAATAGATTATGTTGTAAGCTATAATCAATTATATACAAATATGAAAATCACAAAACTTTCTTCAGACATCACTTAAAATCAACACAAAAGAAATCAATATAGTAGTTTCTAATCTTCCTTTCTGCACTATTTCCACGAAAGGAAATGAAACATAAATAAGTGAAAAAAAAAATTCATATCTAGCTATTCGAATAAAATATGTATTTTTATCTTTTTTTTTTTTTTCTATTGTCATCTTTTATTTTTAACTGTTTTCTTTATTTCCTTAATCGAACTTGCAACAGCAGCATTTTGATGAATAACTTGCGTTTCCCCAAATATGCGTTGCCATTATTTTAAGTCAACCCTTGTGTCTATCAATGTCACTCACATCACAACGTACTTCAATTTTTATGCTTCCCATTCCCATTTATAACCATCAAACAAACACACCCTTAGGTAAAAACTCTAACTTCACCCTTTTCCGTTTTCTCTCCTTCTCTTCTCCATGCTCGCTCTTACTATGGCCGTCGATCACCAACCCTCCCTGTGGCCGTGGCAGCCCCGCCGCAGGCTCCCCCTGCTCCGCCGCCGGAAGGTGCAGACTGTGCGGCTGGGCGCCAAAAAGCCGCGCCGCCGAATTTTCGGGCTGTTTAAGGTGTTTCGAAAGATGCGGTTAAGGTGGCTGAAGTTGCAATATGTTCGCATGTTGAAGAGGCTTAAGGAACACTACCGAAACCTTGTTAAGGATCTTGTCGAAGCTGGGCCCACCATTGAAACCCTTCAGCAACGTCTTTTCATGGAAAGCACTTTTGCAATTCCCGTTGGCCTTAACTTATCTACTTACCCTTCTCGTCTTGGATCAGATCGCCCTCGAAGCATCTTCATGTAAAGTTCTTCTTTTTATTTATCTTTTTTATTTCCCTTTAATCTTTCTCTCTATTTTCTTTTATCATATATATGTATTTATATTGGAAGAGAAAGTATAAGGAAGCCCAAGTTCCTTGTATTTGTATTATTCTTGGAAAAAAAAAAAATCTCCTTTCTTCTTCTTCTCTTCCTCTTCTTGATTAATTATGGTTTTATTTTTTACAAACTTATGAAAAAGTTAAAACAATTGGGTTCCCTCATCATGATGTGATCATGTTCAAGTTTGTTTCTATGGAAACAATATCCACAGACTTTGAAGAGATTATCTTTGTCAGAGATGAATTCATAGTTCAGATTTTGGAGCTTTATTACTTACAGTTTCTAAGATCTGAGGAAAGCTAATGCTGATTGAAGAATGTTCTTACCGTAAAAAGATCTCAGAAATGAAAAAGAGTTCTTTCATTTGTTACTTCCTCTACACGTATTAACATTTTCATTCCATTTGTAACAGTTATGAAAAATCCCTCACATTTTGGATTTTGTTTCTCTGCAGATTTTGGTAGGACTGTATGAATATTATCTTTGTTATATGATAAGTTATTTAAAATTAAATTTTATTAATTTGAATTGGCTAGATTGATATGCAAACTGTAGACAATCCGGATCCTATGAAGATACAGAAATATCAGAATTGGTGAAAAGGGAAAGAAAATTAAATTGCGTTTCATATGATAAAAATATGAAAGAAAATAAAAATAAAAAATAGAAAAACTTTTTAATTGACAATTGTATCTGCATATATGTAAAGAGATACAACTAAATATTATAGGTAATTATTTTCCCTTTACCTTCTTCTTTCCTTCGCAGCATGGACAATAACAAAAAAGCAGGAAATTTATCTTTTGTTTTCCTCTTAATCACACTTTTAAGAAAAATATTTGTTGACAACCCACTTTTTTTAAGTGGTTGTATAAATCTATAAAGGTATCAAAATATCGTCATACTACTTTTAATTTTGCATAATTTATCATGTTTACCCTTTTTAACTTTTACTTGTTTATATTTAACACTCGTAAATTTTCATTTGTTTAAATATTAAAAGTTGTCATTTCAAAATTCCATCTCAAATATATCGTACATATAATGGGATTTTATGGTATTTTATTTATTTGTATAAACCGCGGGAAATACGTGTGAAATGTTTAAATAAAAGTGAAATGAAAAAACTGTTTGTTTTAAATATTCAATATTTGTCCACAAGTTTGTATATATATGATACGTCACATTTTTATTATATTTTTGCTAATTAAATACAATTTCAAGATAACTTAATTTAAATAGTTAAAAATTATATTAAATATCAAGGTTTTAAAAAACCTTTTGGCTACAACATCAAGATTTTTTTAGTGATCACAATTATAATCATGAGTGACCATATTTATTTGCAATTTCGCATAAACACAACAAAACCTGAGATTTCATTCATAACTCACTTTTATTTATTTTATTTTATTTTTTCCACGGATTAACCTATAATCTAGCATGTGTACTGGTATGCAATGTGGTTAAACACCTTATTTATAACGGATTAGAAGAAGATTGAATTCCATAACCTGGAATATTACATCAGCTATGAACATTTTAAAACATTTTTAGTAGCACCTTAATTATAATTATCTCTTTAATTGCTCTGTGGCATTTATTTTATATATATATATACAAATTACACATTATCTACGTTCTAATTTTGGAAAATTTGATGTGTATGAATATTGCTTCCAGCTCAACATTGTTGCAACAATCAATGTTTCACAAGTCGTGTCGTTAAGGTATATATTATTCTCCAAAAAATAAATGGTGGAATGTGATGTGTGTGTTGTTCAATTTATTCTCTTTGACCATGGAAAATAACATATTCGGGAAGAATCATGGCACTTAATTTAAAAATTGCAATAAAGCCAAATGCTATTTGCTTAGGCCTTGTTTGCCACATTGGACAGAGAAGTAAAACAATAACATATTGAGTCTATTTTTATTAATATTTTTAATTAAAATCGACACATCATTTTGATAATTATTGTCAGATACTAAAAGAAATGTGGGATTCACTTCAACAAAATAAGTATCAACAAAATAAGTATGCTAGACTCAACAAATAATAGAAATCTTATTTGCACAACATTAGTGTGTTAGGAATACATTTTAATTTAATGTTTTACTGTAAATTATTTTTTCTTCAAATATTGATAAAGTTCATTTAATAAGAATTGAAAATCATGGAATTATACTCTAATACATTTCGATCAATAATTTAAAATTTAAAAATATATTAAAAAAGTACGTAACTATTTTTTCACTAAAATATAAGCAGCGAAAATAAAAAATATTAAATAGTTTTCATGTGGCTTATTAAATGTTTTATTATACCCTGTCCGTTGAAAAAGATTGTAAGCGATAAGAAATTTTTTCCTGCGTTTTTTTCCTCTTAGCTAATCTTATTAAAGAAAAATAAAATAAAAAAGTTTATTTTCATTGATAAAATTCGGAAAAAAAATATTTTCTTATTTGCATTGAATGATATTAAGTAGACAATTATTAATAACTTGATATAAATATTATTTGTATAGTGCTTTTTAATCTTCGTACCACATTCTTTAATTGGAGAATTTTTTTTCGCTTGTTCTTCTTATTTTTGAACATGTTGTTTATTTTAATTTCCTCGAATTCAATTAGGATGACGAAATTTGATAGTTCTGCTTAACCAATCAATAACCGATGAAGAAATATTTATCTTATTTTACATTTTTGTAGCTTTCTTTTGTATCTTACAATGATAAATTATTAGGAAACATAATTATTTCATTTATAAAAAAAATACCATAGTTATTTTATAACACCCATATATATGCCATGATTCAAGTGAAAACTAAATATTCCATTAACTCTTTTTTCTATTCATAGTAAATTTCTTGAAAAAAACGAGATTTCAATATAAGAATTTAAATTAAATTAAATGAGATATTCCATATATATCTTCTGAAAAATATGTTTTATTATACATGTTTTGAATTTAAGTTATGAAATTAATTAAGTTAAATTTAATTAAAATTTTAAAAATTATTAAATTTTTTAAATTAATTATATTTTAAAATGAATTTTATTAACTAAATCTGAATAAAAAAATATGGAACGTATTGACGTAAAGTTCAATACAAATTAAAAATTAGTTTGTATGTTACAAACACACCCTACCTCAATAATTAGTTCTCAAACACGCTACCAAAAACTAATTTATTAATTTCAGTAATACAATCCAATGATTTGACTATATTATTAATTATACAATACAATGGTACTACACTGTAAGCAGAGCTTAAAAAATAGGGAAAATAACGAAAAATTATCGTCAGCATATGCGTCACTGCACAATGCCTATTTAATAGTGGACGTAACAAAACCACAGTGTTTAATTACGTTTAGAATTTGTACTTACTTATCATGATTCTTTTTTACATTAGGATATAAAATATCCACTGGTTTAATCACCGATGATGTTAATTTTCGTTTGCATCTATATAAGTTTTCATTGATTAAATATGACTTTCAATAAGGAGTGAAAATTTTGAGTTAAGTCATCTCCGGAAAAATTCAATTGGAAACACGTGAAAAAAGTTTTAAATGTTTTATTTATCGGAAGTCTTATATATATATATATATATATATATACTACAAAATTATTTATAAAAAGTTTATAATAATATAATAGAGTATATTACAAATTATCACAAAAAGGTAAAATTTCAGTGTAAAGTACAACTTAAAAAAAGTTATTTAAAAAATTACACAATCATATTATTTCACTGTTACATAAAATTTAAATCATAAATAATATATATAATCTTATTATTAAACTCTCAGTTTTAGTTAACTTAATTAATAGTGAGAAAACTAGCATTTTTATTTTCATGGCCCATCAAGTTGAAACCTGGAACATCTATTTCACATTTGACACTGCATGGGACGTCACTTTCAATAAATAATTAAATTTCATAAACAATCGTCACTAACTATGATGTGTAACTTAAGTATTTAATAACATGTAATCAGTGAAGCCGCGACTATGGGATTTGATTTTTAAACATAACTATAACATACTTTATTTTACAAAATAATTTTATGGAGTCTCAGTCCAACCCAAAGAAAGTTAAGTCTGCAGCTATATATTGGGCCCAAAAGACTTTGCGGGCGTGAACTTTCAGCTCATATCTACTAATTGGATGGATTTATTAAATTGATGAGGCTTATATGTTCAATTATTTTCCATTAAAAAAATATTTTAAAGACATCTTTAAGTAAAAAACATTACCAAAACTAAAATTAAAAATTACACTTTTAGTGTCGATTAAAGAAATTTATATGAAATTTACGTCAATTCCCTAAATCTTTTACGAGATTGAAAGTGTAATTTTTTTATTAAAAATAGTACTAATGTACTGTTGCCAATAAGACCTTCCATTGATTAATGTTATTAGGAACGTAACAGATTGAATTTAGTAGAAAAAATTACTCTTTCAGAATGTATTGAATCATGGTTTTAATCTTTATTGAAAATTGTATCCACTTACGTATTGGATTTAGAAGAAACCATTATAAAACGTTCCTTTGAAGAAAAAAAAAAAAACTCTTTATTTGGAGATTGAGCTAAGAAATTAGCTTTAGGAAAATTAAATAATCAAAGCAAAAAGACTATATTAGTATTGGAATGAAACTTTTTATTTTTATTTGTGATTTTCTTTTGATGCAAGTGAATAAGGAACTAAGATTCAAAGTGGTAGGGTCGATTATTCTAATCATATCAACCCACTAAAATTTGTTTATATTTGGGAGCATTTTACACATGTGGAAACCATTTTTCTGGTTATCATTCCCTCAAAGTGGCTTATAACTAAGCCACATACTTAAGTCACAAAGCAAATATATCCTATGTACTACAATATCTGTGATATAAGATTTAGATTCACCTAAAATTAATTCATTAATGGTAGTTTCGTTGACCTTTTTTTTTGTTGGGCAAATTTTAGTTATGTGTTTGACATAACATGTTATTTACTAAGAAAATTCTTAATTTTATTATATAAAAGATACCATATTATTACATTAGTTTATTAAATCTTTTTCTACACATTAATTTCATTAAATAACACTACTTTTACTGTTATAAAAATGTTTAATTAATTACCTTGGATCACAATATCCTTTTTTATATGTGTTTCTAACAACCATCATTATAGAGGAATATACCTTGTAATAATATTTTTCAAACAATTAATATAGTTTGTAAAAGAATGTCAGTTAGATATTGTAAAAACAAGGAGAGATTTATACAAGTTCCATAAAAAAGCGGTATCATACAAGATCTGAAAAAAAATATATATAAAAGAGATGAGTGGAATAGAAAGAAATAGAGACCAACTTTTGATTCACTCTTTATATAAAGTATATTTTGATATTTTAGTTCTATCATTAGTTTTCTAGGAATATAAAACCAAAAAGAAATAGAAACATAAGAGATAAAGTATAACAAATTGTTCATAGCATGTAAATTTTAAATATAAATATAAAATAATAAATTAGTTTTATGGTGGGTATATATATTTGCTAGCAATTTCTCTTTTTTATTTTGGAGATTCCGAGGAACAATGAAATACAGCAACAAAGGGCCTAGGCCGGCAGCAAAACTGAGGGAACAATTTACTGAATTTAATGTTTTATGTTTTTTCTGTGATTGACAAAAATTATTTTTTCATTATTTTTTTGAACTATTTTTGCATTATTGATTATACAAAAGGCATCTCAATAGTTACTATTTGTTTAGGTTCTTCCAAAGAGTGTGATGCAAAGAAATGAAGGAAAAAAATGAGTTCAGAACCTCTCAGTGCCATAAGAAAAGATTTATTTCATTTTAAAAAAAATATAATATAACAACAAAATTGGCAAGTTGAAGTGTATATCAACTATATGATAAGTAGAATAAAAATATAACAAATAATCTTTAAAAAATAAAATTTTGTATTTGTGGATGCGAGAGAAGAGATGATTTTAACTTTTCATTTCTTTTAGCATGTATCCAATTTCCAAACTTATTTTATAATTAAAAAGAAAATAAATCCTCCCTATTATATCTGAATCCACTAACTCATACATTTCATTCATATTCTTCAAACATTCTAAAAAATCATTTTCTTGTTTCCTTTACACTTACGCATGGACATCAAATTTCCTTTCACCAAACATTTCAAACCATTTATATTTATATTATTTGCATTCTTGTTAGTAAATAATATAACAATATTTTACTTGGAAAAAATAATTAACCATTTTTCGTGTTAAATTTTTTTAATTTAATTATCAGATATTAAAATAAATTTGTTAATATATATTAAAATTGTAAAAACTTATTTTTATGAATATTAAAGGATAAAACGTTAAAGCTGATGAAATATGACAATTATGTTTTAAATTAAAAATATTATATAAAGAAGTTAAAATAAGTTTATTGTTTATTTTATAAAACTATCACCTATTTAAAAAATTCAAATCATTCAAAGTTTGTATTGTTGTGATTGTTTAATAGGTTTAATTTCCTATAAACAACCCAGAGGATCTCTAAACCTCCACAACTCATTACCTCTGTAAGAATATATTTCTTGAAGAATAAATATTGTTAGGAAAGGAAAACTAACATTTATTTGATTTAGATTAGGAGAGTACTAAAGAAATTTGTAGAATGGTCAAGTACAAATGTAACTTAATCTTTAATAATGTGATATTATTAATGCTTTACTTTAGATTGATCTTAGTCTTGGAGGAAATAGGTGAATAGTTGAATTACGACAACATTAATTGAAACTAATAAATGGTTGAAATGTTGAATGGATACAAATAAAACTCCATATATGATATTTATTTAATGTTGTTATTCAGTTTACAAACTATTTTAATGACATGCTTGATTGTTTAGTTATTTTAGCTGACAAAACTAAGTTATAAATTTCTAATTTATTTTTGTTAACCAAATATTTTGTATGTTAGCTAGTTAACATAATACTTTTGGATATCCACTATTCCCCCTCTTCATTTATATGTGTTCTGGAAATGATAGCTCTTTAGACCAAACAACATTACATTTAGTGGAGATTAATAGGAAGACATTAAAAAGACTACACAAGTAACTTAAGAGTTGACTTTTTTTTAGGTTGTAAGATATAAAATCTTCCCAAATTGAGTGAAAACTTAAATAACCATGAACTAGTTTATCAATGTTATGAAAGTAATTAAAAACTTTTAAAGTCAAAGTTTGTCCGAAAGGGAAAAAAACTTTTTTTTTTATATCATTTATATATCATCACGTGAAACTGATTTTTTATGAAAACTCAAGATTGACGAAGAAAGATCTATAAACATGAATTTCATAAATTAAAAAAAATTGTTTATATAATAAATTATTTTCAATTTTGAAGAACTTATGTTTGTAGAATTATATTAAAGTTATATTTATATTGATAAAATATCATTTTAAGTCATTCTCATTTGATACGGTTTAAATTTTTTTTTCCTTGTGATATGTATGTCCTATATTTTGAGAAAATGTCATACACTATGAGTGATCTGGAACTTAAGAAAGAGAGGGAAAAAAAGAGAGAGAGAAGAAAGGTGGTCTTACGGAGAACAACAGCAAAAAAAAGTTAGAAAATAAAAAAAATAAAATTGTTCATGAATAAATTTCCACAGAAGAGTAAGAAAACCGGAAAGAAATCATTAGGTTTTTCTCATTTATCGATTGTGGAATCTTTTTCTAATTTTTTAAACGTAATATGTAAATAAAATAATAATAATCATCGTAAATAAATAATATCAAATGAAGTAAATAGAAATATTTTCTCCTCACTTCTTTCTATTTTCCTTGAAAACCATCTCCATTTTTACTATATTTCTCATTTCTTTTCTTTTTATTTTTGTTTCCTCCTACAAAACGGAATATACATGTGGTCGGTGACCATAAAGTGGGTAGTGAGAACTCGACTTTTAGCTACTTTTTATTAAGGTTTTTGGTTCCGATTTTTTATTAAGGGTTTTTCAATTTTATATTCATGTATCAGACCGTGTTAAAGTTATTATATGTACTGCAAATAAATAAAAAAAGTAATGAACTTATTTTGTTAAATAGATTAAATTATTTAAAAATATCATACATACGTGTAATGGTGAAATGCTATATAATTTGCATGATTTATTAAAGAGATTGTGTATTCGTGGGGTGGTAAAATATGTTCCCAAACTTCTTAATGTTGTTGGACACAAAACCTCATTACAACACTAAAATAATTGTTTGGCCATACATTTTACTAACACTTAAAAAATCATAGAACACATATCTAAAATCGAATGTGATTTCTGAAACTACATTTATAAGTGCCGATATAAGTAAAATCATTTATATACCATATTGAAATGAGAATATACAATTATTGTTTAGTATGAAGAATTGATTGATTTTGCCATTAACTAACTTATGTTGAAGCCTGATTCACTACTTTTCAATAGAGTTTTCAAGCCATATTTTATTGGTTTTAGTGGAATCTATACCTACCAAAAATGGTCATTTTTATCCCAACACTTAGTGTGAAACAAACTAACTTCCCCATAGTCACAAGACTCTCTTGCTTTGAAATTTCAAACCTAGTTATACCCATCTCAATCACTATACAAAGAATATTCAAGAGACTTCAACGAGTCATGAACAAGCAAATTAATGCAGCTTCTATGTTATCAACCTTCTTTCTTTTCTTGCCAAATACGATTAACTAAATAAATTTATTTTTTATGATTCATTATTCTTTTTTCTAATAATAAACTCATGCATTAACCAGCTTCAATCAACTAAGCAATTGCCATGGAATGCTAATGCTAATCAAAACAGCACTTTGTTTCCAATGCACGTTATGTATAAAAAAGGAACACTAGGCTTTCTTTTTATTAAAGGCTTGGTTGTGTTCGTTTGCATTTCAAAGTAATTAACTATTTGTGCTTCACTAATATGAAGAGAAATGTTCTTCATGAGAAAAGGATTGATATGTACGTGAAAGCCTTTTAAAACTATTTGAATCGAATCAATTCTAGTCATTACTTTACTCAACAGTAGTTGCGTACATCAAATTAACCCTCATTAGTTTCATATTTTTTTTCCCAATGATTTTGTAAAATTATTAGTTTTTAGTAAGGAATAAAGAAGTAGAAGATGAAGAAGAAAAAAGTGAAGCCATAAAAAAATGCTTTTTGGAAAGTATAAGTTAAATGGGTGATATCAACTTATTAAGGGCTAACCTAAGACTTTAATTAGTTTACATAAATGATATATATATATTATCATTATCCTAATAACTAGGTAGGAAAATAGAATTATAATACTGATATCGTGAAGAATGAGTATTAGAAGGAGCATAAATTCTGATATGCTGACCATATATATAATATTACAACTACTATAGTTCCTTAAAAACTATGATTTGGAAAAATTATTCTTTTGATCCTTTGGCTGCTGTTGACTGCTGAAAAGAGGTATCAGAAATGGTGTTCATCCTTATCCACGCAATTTCTTATTCGATGAAGAGTATTAATTATGAAATGAGAATTAGGCCAAGAAGGAGGCAAACACGAAAGTTCATATGGAGAAAAACCTTATTTGGCTGCTCATAAACATCACCTATGTCAATGCAGTCAAATTAAATTAGTTTTTTGAATTGTAACTATTTCTGTAATTATCTGGAAATTCGGAATCACTGATGAAACTCCCAAGTTTAATTATTATTATTAGTTTCGTATAATATTCAGTGTATGTTTTTCTCCCGAATTAATTCTTATTTTTTTTATCCCTTGTCTTGATTTTATAGCCCAAATAGCACAAGAGTCTTGAAAATTTGTATAGAAACATATTTTAAAGTAAATATCTATTATTTTCCAAGCACAAAACAACTATTTTCTTATAATGTATTTGCATGGAGAGATTTTAAAAGAATAATTTAATTTTATGGAGAATTTAAAATGTTTTATGAAAAATAATATGTTGTTTGGATAATTTTGTTAAAAAAATAAAATTTTTAACTTGATTGGATTACTTAAAATTACATAATTTCAAATTTTATAAAAAAAAGTTTAAAAACTTATATTTTCTCTTTAATTTAATTTTAGTTATCGTATAGTCGATTTGATTAAAACTAAGATATTGTAGAGATAATTACTTTTTAGTTGACGTTGGTTAAAATTGTTTTGTTAATCTTAATATGAATTGTTTTGGATTTAAATTTAGTATATTATTGTTACTTCTTGTTTAATATCAGTTAGATTTTTCTCTATTAATGTTTGATAGAGTATTTTTTATCCTATGGGAATTGGAATTTTTTCAATTGAAATTTGTTTTATTATTTTTCTTTTAAATGTTTGCTGTGATTTTTTTTATTATCAACTGTAGCGTTATGTTTTGTGAATAGTTGTTAGGAATTTTTTTACAGGAAACTTCAGGCCAACATTAATTAGGACTGTATTTTTTTATGAATGTAAATTAGAAAAACTTTTTAATTCAAATATAAAAAAGTTGACAAAAACTTTCAACCATATAAAAATAGTCTTGGTCCATGACAGTGAAATAAATTGATACACATAAAAAAAATCTTTATTAACATCAATAAATCTTTTTCAAATGTCAATTGAAAAAGAATCTTAACAATTTTAATAAAAAAATAATATCAACTAAGATAGGCTAAAAAATAATCAATATTATATATTTTTAAATTATTAATATACTGGAGATCTCACATTTTCAATACTTTATAATATGAAAACAAATTTTATTTTTTAAATCGATTTTGTAAGATTAAGTTATGTTTAAATTATATTTTTGATATAATATCAGGTATATTATAATAATTATCAAATTACTCTTAAATAATATAATATAGTCTGACTCTTAAACAGTTATTATTAAAATATGTAAATATTTTTTTATTTGATAATAATTAAAATACTTTATTTAAAAAAAATTAAAATTTACTAAATTTGTATTATCTTATCTAAACAAATTTTTTTAAATTAATTTTAAATAAGATTAAATTAAATTTAATATATTTAAGTATGTTATAAATTATGAAATTTTCTCTCGTAATATAAGATTAGGGATTTATATTATTGAAGTACAGTTTCCGATTTCTACAAATATGTTTTGATGTTTAATCTTAAGTACAGTGAAATGAGATAGTTCGAGACAAAAGTAAAATAACTGTATCGTTTGAATATTTTTATAATAAAATGAAAAATATTCCATTCTACTTCCAAGAAATGAAGTGCATTGAATAAAATACAAAAAAAAATGTGTATATTTTCATTGTATCTTAAAAACAATGTAAATAATAAAAGAAAGCATCGTTGTACTGAATAAAATATTTTTTTTTATTTATTTCAAACTTTAGATATATGTTTGGATTACAGTGTGAGGGACTCAAAATCACAGTGACACTACATACAACAAGAAGCAGTTATGTTTTGCTCTAAATTCAACCTATTAAATTAATTTTGACAACAACCAAACCAAACATGCCACACGTTTCATTCATAATTTTGCAATAACAAATTTAAATTAGTTTTAAGAATAATGTATTAAAAATATATTCTTAAACCATTGTATTAAAACAATAGGAGACTTCCATATTTAAATAATATATTAATAGAAGGTAATGCGTAATCTGCTATATACCATCACTAAGTACAGTAATAAGCACTATAAATAAATAATGTAGGAACAGAGGTTGTGTCTCTGATGTGAGAGACGCTTTCAACAAGTACTAATAATATTTTCATCACCATTCACGATTATAAATTTAATTATAATTTTTCTAATCATCATTTTACTTCTATAACTATCATTACTCTCGTTATTATAAATTGTAATTATCATCATTAAGTTTATAAGTAACCACAAATCTTATTAACCAACAGTATCACCATGGTTATAAATTATACTCTTATTATTGACTATCCAAAATAATGTCCTTAACATTTTGACCATTATATAAATATACTACTTTATAAAACTAATTTAACCCAGTAAAAAATTAAAGTAATTTATTTAAAGGCTAAATTTTTTTAAAAAAAAATTTAAGGTTAAAATTCATTGAACTTTTAATAAAAAAAATAGTTTATGAATTATATTTCTTACATGTTCATGATTTGATTGTTAAATAAAGAGGGCATGCAGAAGAGACCCTCACTTCCAGCTGCTACAAATACTGAGACACCTGAGTATGGTAGGGTGCCATATGCAATTAACTAATATATTATGTAATGGTAAATAATTGATGAGAATAGTACAATCCAATGAAAAAGGATTAAAATTAAATTAATTAATTAAGGCTAAAATAGATTAAAAGTGGATATTTAATTAAGGAAAAATAGGAATAAAAATTGGAACAGAAGTTTGAATTTTGGTCAACCACTGATAGGGTGAATTCAAGATGAGAGTCAAGGTGGATTGATCACTATTTTGCCATTTTGCAGATATGACCCTGAGGGAGAATGAAGCACGGTGGCAACGTGAAATAAAACATAAACCAGCTTTCCGTGTTGTTTCTCCAAAACCGCGTTTTTTACTTTGAAAAGTGGAAACCCAGTATTCCTCACTTCTCAGTCTGACTCACTTCGCAACCTTTTTTTTTTTTTTTTTTTTTTTTTTTTTTTTTTTTTTTTTGAAATCGTAGTTTGACCCTACTGTTTCCAAAAAAACACTGTTTTATATTAATAAAATATTATATATTATATTAATAAAATAATAATATTTTCCGATAATAAATGGGTGCCATTTGTGAATAGTGGTTAATACCACTCTTTTTTTTATTTGAAGTGAAGAGTAATAATCACAACCACTAAACCCATGCATCATAAATGTTTTTGGAGCCAATAACAAATAAATAAATAAAATTTGATTAGATGAAGTATTGTAGCTATTCATTCTCTTCATTATTTTTCAATCGTAGAAACTTTTAATTAAGTTTTAGCTAATTTAAAAATTTTCATATCTTTTTATTAATTTTCTATTAACAAAATTATTCGATTGAGTATTTCAAATATTCTATTTTAATTAAATTACTCTATCATTTGATTTTATTGTTACCTATCTCAAACTCTCAAACTTACTAATTTAATTCGTTCTTTTCTTTTCAATTCTCTTCTAACTGTTCTTTATTTACTTTTCTTATTTCTCCAAGAATTAGTTGATAACTTAAGTGAAATAAATTGAAGAAGGAAAAATCAAGATGATTGATAAAAAATCAATGGCAATAAAATCAAATACTACAAAGAAAATTCAAAGCTTAATTAAATATTTTTAATAAAAATTTAATTAAAAATATCTAAATTTATAAATTATGTTAAATTTAATTAAAATTAAAAAATAGTAAGTTAGCTGCATGCATAATAGAATGTTTTGTTAAATAACTGTCTAACTGAAATTCTAATTCTCATTTACGAATAGTATATATGTTACTTTATTTAAATTTTATCAAAAAATATAGTTTCTGATTGTTTTAAGTTATCATAAAACTTTTAGAATATAGTATGTTTAGCCTTTTAGATATTGTTAATTTCTGAAATAATATTTAATTTTTGTATATTTTTGTATGAAAAATATCTTTTACATTTTAAAATAATAAATATATACGTTCTGTTTAATATTTTTTATTATATATTAATTGGAGGATTAATTACCATCATTGGTTTGAATAGAATTGAGATTGAATTCTTTATAAAGATTTTGAATTTGAGTCATGAATGAAGAAAAATGTGGTTTGATTTTTTTTAAATATCCAGCTTCTCGGTTGACAAAATCAATATAAATCATTATGGTAGATATAGTATATTTTTAAAATATTTGATGAACAATATACCATTCCGAGCATTTTTATAAAAAAATTTGATAATTTTTCTTATATTGTCATTTATTTATTATAAAAAGGCCAGGGATAGCATTTCAAGATATTAAAATACAATCTTGTTTATTTATTTTTCAATAATTACTTTAACACACTTGGTAACGTTGTAAAAATAATTATGTGAATCTTCTAGGGGATGAAAAAAAAAATATGACTACTCTAAATTTTTCGAAAGTATACATCACATATATTCTGATTTTCTATTTTTTTTTTACAAATAGTTGACCCTCCAAATTATTTAATCTTTTACTTTCTAAAATTTCCAAATAGATTCTTACTTAGTTTCATGTCTTCTAAAATCTTCCAACATACTTCTTTATTTTCAATTGTTTTCTTATTAAAATTTTATTTTACTTCTAAATCCTGAAGTCCTAGATTTGATTGGTTTTTTTTATTAATTTTTATTTATGTACTCTAACATTACTTTTATTAATAATCCCTCACCATGACTAACATATTTAATCTAAAAATCTAAAAATAGGTGATACAATTGAGACATATTATAAACAAAATATAATTTTCTTAACAATTATTAATGATTAAAAATTAATATATATATATATATATATATATATATATATATATATATATATATATATATATATATATATAAGGTTATTAAATAATGATAATTTACAATAAAATTATTTTATTTATTGTCACTTAACGACAATATTTGATAATTTTGGCAATGTTAACCAAATAATTAAATATTTGAATGTAGTTGAAATTTGGTGATGATGAACATCATTTTTAGTAAAAGAGCACCATATATATTCGAAGCAAGCTGAAAATAATAAGCGTGTGAAGATGATGAAGGAAAAGAAAAAAAGAGAAAAAAATGTGGACGGTGAAGTGAGATTCATGCTCCCACCTTTATTTAATCTTCCTTCTCCTTCTTCTTCTCTGCACTGTGTATAAAAGAAATCATAGCCAGCTATTTCCATTTCAACCGACACGCCACAACCCTTCTCTCACAAATCTCTTTCACTTCTTGCAAAGACACCAAAATCACCCTTCTAGAGAGAGAACACACACAAAAAAACCTTCAAAGAGGGTGAAGATTCAGAGCAAACATGGCCCTTACAAAACAAATCACGGGTTCTTCATTGCTAGAGAGGTCCTTGTTTGTTCCCTCTACCCCTTCATCACTTTTCAACAAAACTCGGTTTTTAGTCCCTTTGGAGAACAAGAGAGTTGTGAGGGTGAGGAAGGCTGCGAAGTTTCCTGTGGCAGCTATAAGTGAGGATTTGGTGAAGGGCTCTTCTTCTTCTTCTTCCTCTTCTCCTTCACCATCTTCTTCTTCCTCTCTTTCTGTGTCTGCAGAGAAGCCAGTCAAATTCAAGGTTAGAGCTGTGATCACAGTGAGGAACAAGATCAAAGAGGATTTGAAAGAGACCATTGTGAAGCATATTGATGCTCTAACTGACAGGATTGGAAGGAATGTTGTCCTTGAACTTATTAGCACTGAGATTGATCCAAGTAAGAATTTCCTGGTGCCGTCTCTCACAAAAGCTACTTCATTTCTTTCCAAAACCATCATCTCAACCTACCCAGTACCATAAATGTTTAAGATTTCTTTCAAAAAGTCATTTTTTCCCTCCCCTCTTAAAAAAGTTCCTTTTTTTGGTATACTTCAATCCTCTGCACACAAATCGCCTTGAAATTAAACCTTAATTATTTTTAATATAATCTACTTGAAATTACTTTTTGATGGAGGTGTTAAGCTGAATGAACCCTTTGTCTTGTAGAGACGAAAGCTGCAAAGAGGAGTAATGAAGCAGTGCTGAAGGATTGGTCAAAGAAGTCCAATCTCAAGGTAGAGAGAGTTAATTACACAGCTGAATTCATAGTTGACTCTGACTTTGGAGAGCCAGGAGCTATTACTGTGACAAACAAGCACCAGAAAGAGTTCTTCTTGGAAAGCATAACCATTGAAGGGTTTGCAAGTGGAGCAGTTCATTTCCCCTGCAATTCTTGGGTACAAGCAAGAAAAGATCATCCAGGAAAGAGGATTTTCTTTTCCAATAAGGTAACATAATCTTCCCTTGTTTTTTGTTTATTTTGATTAAACTATTATTACTTCTTTTATTTTATTTACCTGTCTTAATAGCAGTGCCAGGTAAGTTAGTATTTATTCTGTACACCGATGAGACGACAATATTTGTTTTCTGTTTTTATTTCAGCCTGGAAAATAAAAGTCAAAGCAATATTTATTTTTGTTTGGAGAATCTTGGAAAGGCCATAAAAGTAGAAAATTCATTCTATTACCTTTAAAAGAACAGATTTAATTTATTATTTCAATGCCAATGCCTATTAGTGCGTGATATTATAGTTCCCTCAAGAAAAGAAAAAGCTGTTCCATTAACATTAAAGTGGGAAAACCATTGAGTGATTCCTGTGCGGTTTTGCATGAGCCAAATATCTTTGAATTGACCCATCGATTACTCCATCAATCCAATTGATAACGTCCACTATGTGCTTTCTGATTAGTATGTATTATACTACTTAATCCTTTTTAACTGATGGGGGGTTTAGATATTTTCTAATTACATGAAATAATCGTTTGAGAAATTACTGAAGAAAAGTGGTTATTATTTTCATGAAAACTATAATAATGCATGTCACAATCATAATAGTATATTAAGGTTATTTTTAGCAAAGTTACAATAATAATTATCTATTAACTTTGTTCACTCTTGTGTGATTTATTTGAACAGCCTTATTTACCTGGTGATACGCCAGCTGGGCTTAGATTACTGAGGGAGAAAGAGCTGAGAAATCTCAGAGGTGATGGCAAAGGAGTGAGAAAATTATCTGATAGAATATATGATTATGATATATACAATGATTTGGGAAATCCAGATAGAGGAATTGAATATGCCAGACAAAATCTTGGAGGATCAGATATGTATCCATACCCAAGACGGTGTCGTACAGGCCGTGAACCCAGTGACACAGGTAATAAGAAGTAAATTAAAGGAACACTTTTTACTTCAAAGTTTTGGTGTATCCCCCAAAAAGTTATTATCATTATAGTTATTACTATTTATCCATTTTTAAGTAGGTGTAAAAATTTGAAATTTTTTTCTGGGTTATTCACGATTTTGAAAAGAATTTAGTGTGTAACATGTAACTGAGGTTATTTGATTGCATGGTGCAGATATGTATGCAGAGAGTCGTGTGGAGAAGCCACTGCCTATGTATGTGCCAAGAGATGAACGTTTTGAGGAGTCAAAGCAGAACACATTTACTGTGAAGAGGCTGAAGGCAGTGCTGCATAACTTGATCCCTGGTCTTAAGGCTAGTCTTTCTGCTAGCAACCAAGACTTCAATGAATTCTCAGATGTGGATGGCCTTTACAGTGAAGGGTTGCTCATAAAGTTGGGGTTGCAAGATGACATGTTGAAGAAAATCCCTTTTGTCAGCAAGATCCAAGAGTCCAGCCAGGGACTTCTGAAATATGACACCCCTAAGATTATTTCCAGTGAGTAAAGTACTTTTGTTTTAGTCCTTTATTTTTTTACTTCTACAGAAATTTGGTTACACCACTCAATTCTGTGTGCTGATTTCTGTTGTGAATCTCTAATAATTATTGTTGTCTCATGCCATAATGATTTTGAAGATAAACTATTTGGCTCCTCTTTTTGAACTTTCAATAAGCAGTGAAATATGTCGGAATCCGACACTAATAAAAGAGAACCACTTTTTTTTCTTTCATGTGTGTTTAATTCGTATTTGTGCATGTTTAGTTTTGCTTAAATTACTTTTTTCTGATGAAAGGCTTTCATGTGACAAGTTAATCCAAACACAAATCTAGTGGTGAGGTTCTTTGGATTTTAGTACTGTTGCTTTACCCTTTAATATTTTAATATAGCATGACCAAGAATATGGTAAAAAATGGACATTCAGTGGACCACCAGAACGTGCCATTTGGCTTTTAATGTTTGTCAGTTGAATTTTCACCAAAGAAAAGTTTCTCACTTCAATTCAAACTCAGATAGGTTGTTCCTTATCTGTGTGCGCTTTTCGGGCAACTAGTTAATAGTTATCATTATTATATTATATGGAAGAAAAATTGTAGACAAACATGCATCAAATTGTTATTTAAATGTTTCACATGTGGGTGCAGTATTTTATACTTTTAACATTATTTTAAACACAACTTGATTATTGGTGTCTCTGCTACTTTTTGTTAAACTAATTATCTCACGTGACTAACGTGCAGAGGACAAATTTGCATGGTTGCGTGATGACGAATTTGCCCGTCAAGCAATTGCAGGAGTTAACCCTGTTAACATTGAAAAGCTTAAAGCTTTTCCACCGGTTAGCAAACTAGACCCCCAAATTTATGGCCCCCAAGAGTCTGCTCTTAAAGAAGAACATATTTTGAGTCAACTTGGTGGCATGACAGTCCAAGAGGTAGCATCAATACTTCTCATCACAATTTCAGTTTCTAACCATATTTTTTCTTCATTCAACAGCACTTCACCCACTTGAACTTAAATATTGATTTCTTAATTATGCAGGCAATGAATGAAAACAAGCTGTTTATTGTTGACTATCATGATATCTACCTTCCTTTCCTAGAAGGGATCAATGCCCTTGATGGTAGGAAATCATATGCCACACGTACCATCTTTTTCTCCACGCCACGTGGCACTCTCAAGCCTGTGGCCATAGAACTCAGCCTCCCTTTTGCTGGACCAAATTGTAGATCAAAGCGCGTGGTTACACCTCCTGTTGATGCAACTACTAACTGGATGTGGATGCTTGCTAAGGCACATGTTTGTTCCAATGATGCTGGGGTGCACCAACTTGTTAACCACTGGTATGTGTGCAAACACCAACAAAACAAGTACTATAAAATCAGTAGTAGTTAGTAACATAACATGTTAGTTAATTGACTTTTGTTTTGTGTGTTGATATTTGTATAATAGGTTACGCACACATGCAAACTTGGAACCATTTATATTGGCAGCTCATAGGCAATTAAGTGCCATGCATCCAATTTACAAGTTATTGGACCCCCACATGAGGTATACATTGGAGATCAATGCCTTGGCTAGACAGAGTTTGATCAATGCTGATGGAATCATAGAAAATTGCTTCACCCCTGGTCGTTACGCTATGGAGATTAGCTCTGCTGCTTACAAGAACTTTTGGCGCTTTGACATGGATAGCCTCCCTGCAGATCTCATCCGCAGGTAATTCACTAAATATCTTAGATTTTTTTTTTGTTACTGTTTACCATTTGACTTTAAATGAAAGAGACTCGACCTAACTTATACGGCAAATAGTAAACGGTCGGTGTTCTTTGTACATGGTTTCAGAAAAATCAAAGTTACAAAGTTTTTCTTGCTACAACGTGTTATTAATGCATTATTATTTTTAATGTATTCTAATAAAAGAACCTTTGTAATTATTGAGTTGGTGTTTGGTTCAAAGTCGCTTTAGAGGTTATGCATGTCAATTTCTGTCCTTATAGAAGTTTGACACAAAATTACACGAGACATAATTATGTTGTTTGGAATCACTATATCATTCCAGTTAATTTCTATATTACACAACTAAATGTAATAATTTCTCTAATCCAGGCTGAGAATAATTTCTCTAGTGTAATGCTCCTGGGATACTTCTTGCCAGAACCCTACTGATTAAATGTCTAAGATCCTTAGTTACTTTTTACCTTTACTTTTTGGAAAGTGGCCAAACTTTTTTTCTTATGATGTTAAGATGCTTGCTGTTCTTGGTGCATGCAAAACTGAGTCAGATCTAAAGAAGAGATTCTCTTGTGACATTGCAGGGGAATGGCAGTACCTGACCCGACACAACCACATGGTCTAAAGCTCACATTGGAAGACTACCCTTATGCAGCTGATGGACTACTAATCTGGTCAGCCATAGAAGACTGGGTTCGCACCTACGTGAACCACTATTACCCTCATGCAAGCCTTATATGCAACGACAAAGAGCTACAAGCTTGGTACTCCGAGTCAATCAATGTGGGACATGCTGATCTCAGGCATGCAAGTTGGTGGCCTACATTGAACAACAGTGAGGATCTTGTCTCCATCCTTTCCATATTGATTTGGAATGCATCTGCACAACATGCTGCTCTCAACTTTGGCCAATACCCTTATGGAGGCTATGTGCCTAATCGTCCACCACTGACCAGAAGATTAATACCTGAAGAGGGTGATCCAGAATATGCAAGTTTCCTTGCTGACCCCCAAAAGTACTATCTGAATGCATTGCCTAGTTTATTGCAGGCCACAAAGTTTATGGCTGTGGTTGACACACTCTCCACTCACTCACCTGATGAGGAGTACTTGGGGGAGAGGCAGCAACCTTCGATTTGGTCTGGTGATGCTGAGATCATTGAGGCATTTTATGATTTCTCTGCAAAGATTAGGCAGATAGAGAAGGTGATTGATGGCAGGAACCTTGATAGGAGTCTAAGGAACCGTTGTGGTGCAGGGGTGTTGCCTTATGAGTTACTTGCTCCTAGCTCTGAATCGGGTGTTACATGCAGAGGGGTACCTAATAGTGTGTCCACATAACTGTCCTAAACTAGTAAATAAGGGAGTCACTTCCCACATTTTGATAAGCATTTATATATATGGTTGGCTTAATTACTAGCTACTACTATGGTCAGTGACTCAATGGATGCCCATTTTGTACCTACATTTCATAAATTATTGTAGTATATATATTGTAATCTAGGACTGTATAGTCTGTATATCAAAATGAGTTCGGTGGTGTTGGAGGATGTGTGACTGTTTATAAAATTATTATCACCATTTCTACACTTTGTAGTCTTCTTTTGCTTTGTTATGCACCTTTTTTGTCTTTGTTATTCCTTACCATTATCTGATACTGCTACTGAAATGTACTGCAATTGATGCAGTTGAAGTCCATTAGCCACAACTTGTCTGGTTCCTTCTATTTATTGTAGCAACCAAAAATATATGAATGTGAGAACTCCTTTTCTTCGGAGTTCGTTATATGCATTCTTTCATGATGTTTTAAACATATTATTTGCTGCTATTTATGTTCAGGAGTTAGACATCATATATTTGGTAGTAAAGAAGTTACTTGTTAAGGAATTGAGAGTAAATGCAATTAGAGAAACTGAAGGAACTGTATATAAGAGTGCGAGACAATTTGTGTAGAAACACATATAAAAAGCAAGTTTCTTCCATCATATTTTAAGAAGCTTCTTTTCTTTTCTCAGTATTGTTTGGACGGGGTGATCAAAAGTGAGAGAACATATACTAGGAAAGAGAGAAAATATATATAATATCAATGTAAATGAGCTATGATATTGATGCGATTGAGCGTTCAAACTATATTTACAATATTTTAATTTATAAATTTATAGAAGTTACTTTAAAACTTTAATTTCTCATTCATTGAAAATTGAGATCATTCAGATGATGAAAACTTGAAAAAGAAGAAAAAATTATGACCTCCTCTTTATATAAACTTCAATATACAACTTTTTAAGAATAAACGTTGTCCTTAAAAAAAATACTATGGTACTTGAAAGTATTTTGTCAATATAATAATTATTATCACTTAAGCATCTCTTAAACAATATATACAAAAAAGATAATAGCATGTTCAAAGTTTATATATATTCAATATTTAACATACCTATTTCTCTTAACATGTTTTAAACAATAAAAAACATGTTTTACACTAAAATTAACAATTGTATCAACTCAAACTACCACAAATAAAGTTAAATATTACATTAAAATTAACAATTGTATCAACTCAAACTAGCACAAATAAAGTGAAATATATCTCTAGTCAATTTAGTAAGTTTAATTTCATAATACTCCATAAATTTCATAATACTCCTTATCTAAAGATAGCTTATTTTACAATAAAGAATAACTCTCATGCATAAAAAGATCAATAACTTGAAATAACTTTTGAACAACTTCTAAAATATGAACTTATAAAACATAATATCTACCCATGTCAAACAATAAAAAAGTTTCCGATTTCATAATTTATAAAGTAGATGGAATACGAAACTCCTATGTGAAGGGAAAGATAAAAAAAAAAAAGAGGAATTATGAACTTAGTAAGATCAAAATTTTGATCAATTAATCTTAATCTATATATATATATATATCTTCTTTTAAGAGTATAATATTGAAAATGATAAAAATAAATAAAAAAACTTAAATAAAATATAAATAATTTATAACAGAAAAATCAAGTCTCTAATTCACATTAAATTCTACATATACATGATCCAATTCATCAATTTCTACTATTATCATTATAACATTCTAATTTGATCAATAAACAATCAAAACCCAAATCAGATCTCCAATTGAAATATTTGAAAAATAATGAATATATCACTTTTCACAGTAAAATCTTTTAACAAAAATTTCTACCAACATTTAAAGCATCGATGCAGGTATACAAGTTTTAAATTTAATTTTTTTTACTTAATTAGAAGTCATGATTTTTATAAAAGAGCTACAAGCCTAAGTATCATAGAGAAAACTCTAATCTATACCACACTACAAATACACAGAGTTCAAAGAGATTTATTTTAAAACATTAAGTCTCATATACAAACCTAAATTTCTTAAAAAAAGTAATTACTAAAAAATTAATTATAAGAAAAAAAAATAGAATCGAACTTACTCAAATTAAAAATTTCATCAGATAAAAATGTTCTATTCTTTGTCATGAATCTAAATATATACTCCTATGATAAATCTCATGACAATAAAAACTATAGAATTAGAAAGAAGATAGAGAAAGTTTAGAAAAAATAAATAAAAGATAATTTAAAATAAGTGAGACGTAAATATTTGAAATTTCTATTTATATGAATTTATATGAATTTTAGTTTTAATAATAAAATATTTAAATATTACCTTTCAATTATCACACTTTACAATTGTTATCTAGTCTTTACAATTTTTTAATTTAAACTTTTGAAAAAGTAGGACAATATGTTAGAAAAAAACTCCACAGTTGTTTGTATTATAATGTTTTTTTTTACTAATATGTAAGGGAATCAGTTAATGACATTATATTTTATTAATCTCTTAATAATTTTGTTAAAGTGTTTTTCTTTGTTCACAGTGTAATCAAATGTCAGATATCAATTAAAATTATGATATTCAATGAAATAAAATTAGTCTATATTTAAAAAATATACCTTTTTAAGAAGATGTATTTAGCAGAAATAAAACATGATTACTTTTTGAAAAGTGAAGTGAATGAATTCAACATTTTTTGTTCTTTCATGGAAGAAATGATCATGTTTCTTTAACAACCAAAACTTTATCGCATTCACAACCTGCTTCTAAATAAATAGATAACAAAGCTATTCCAAACATTCTACTGTTAAATTTACAATCTTACTATCTCCTCTTAAACTTATAATTTTTAATTTAAAAGAATATATAAGAATTTTGATGAAAAGTATTCTAAAAAAGCACTTGTCAATAAAAGTGATTTTTTTTAAACATATTATTTGCTTCTATTTATGTTCAGGAGTTAGACATCATATGTTTGGTAGTAAAGAAATTACTTGGTAAGGAATTGAGAATAAGTGCTATTAGATAAACTGAATGCGAACTGTATAAGAGTGCGAGACAATTTGTGTAGAAACACATGTAAAAAGCAAGTTTCTTCCAGAATATTTTAAAATGCTTCTTTTCTTAGTATTGTTTGGACGGGGTGATCGAAAGTGAGAGAGAACATATACTAGGAAAGAGAGAAAATAAATAAATAAAAAGTTTGCAATTAATTGTGATTGATTTGAAAAAAATAATATTAATTTGATTATTAGTTAATTATTATAGAATCCTTGCTTAAAAAAAAAAGAAAATGTTAATATCTGCGTGGTGTATAATTTGAAATGCTACTTTTTTTTTTCTTTTTTTTACAATGAAATTATGATTGATTACATTATGTAATTAAGATATAATATCAAAGCAAATGAGCTATGATATTGATACGATTGAGCGTTTGAACTAATATTTTAATTTATAGATTTATAAAATTTACTTTAAAACTTTATTTTCTCATAACTTGAATAATGATATTTATGGAAAATTGAGATCATTCAGATGATGAAAACTTTAAAGAAGAAAAAATTATTATGATCTCTTCTTTATATAACCTTCAATATACAACTTTTTAATACTAAACATTGTCTTTTAAAAAAATATTATGGTACTTGAAAGTCTTTTGTCAATGCAATGATTATTATCACTTAAACATCTCTTGAACAATATATACAGAAAGACAATAACATGTTCAAAATTTTTATATAATCAATATTTACCATACCTAATTCCCTTAACATGTTTTAAACAACAACAAAAAAAATGTTTTCCACTGAAATTAACAATTGTATCAACTCAAACTAACACAAATAAAGTGAAATATTACATTGAAGTTAACACTTGTATAACTCAAACTAAGACAAATAAAGTGAAATATATCACCAGTCAATTTTGTAAATTTAATTTGATAGTACTCTATAAATTTTTCATCCTTTATGAATCAAGATTAACCAGTATCTGATTGACCTCTCCTTTTAACTCTCCTTATTTAATCTAAAGGTAATATTCTACAATAAAAAACAATTTTCATATCTGAAAAAATCAATAACTTGAAGTAAATATTAAACAACTTCTAAAATATTAACTGCTGCAAAATTCGAGGGGGAAAATATATTTATAGTCTTTTTTTTTAAATTCTTATTCATTTTCATTAAATTTAAATTTTATTCTTTAAATTAAAAAAAATCTTACACTTTATGTGAGCACTCTTCATCATAAAATAAAATAATTTCATTATTAATATTTTTAATCAAAACTTGGAATGAATATATAATTTTAATACAGATTCAAATATGTTTATGAAATTAATAATTTTAAATCACGAGTTGATGTAAATTAAAATTATGTAAGATATTTTCAAATGAAAAATATTTAAATTTGTCAATGTTCATATTGTTTCTCACACACACACACACATATTATATATACTAACATATTTTGAATTTTTCAAAATAATCAAGAAATACATTTAAAACTTTAAATGATATATAAGTTTATAGGCTATAAAATTAAAATATAGGAAACATACAATTTCTTACACTAATAATAATAACAAAATATATAAAAAAAAACACTTTATAATCAGCAACATATATTAAAACGGTACCAGTGGTATCTAACAAAGATAACAGATGATAGCATAGAAGAATAATTCATTTAAAAACTAAAACTCAAACATATTTTTTTACGGCAACTTTGAAGTAACAAATTAATTTCTTTATTTCCTTTTAATTAAAAAAAAATATTTTGACCTTATTTTCCTCTTAAGCAAACCAAACCTTGGTCAAGAGAGGCACACGAAATGGAATTAACTTGGTAATTAACGAAATGAAATTAAGTTTTTAAAACAGTCATAATTTGATAACTTTGAAATTATATAATTTATATTTAATTAAAAATGTGTTTTAAAATCTTTGAAAAGTATTTTAAGTAAATGATATAATATTACCTTTTTAAGTGAAATATAATAAATTAAATAAATAAAAAACATATTTTTAAGTAGGAAGAAAAAAGTATAACTATTACACTCGATTATAAGCACAAGTTTCTTGAAACATTTATTAATAAAAGTTTTAAAATAAAAAAAAAAGTTGTTTATATTCAGAGAACAAATTTTAAAATAAGTTACTTTAAAAAGGTAAAATATATAGTTTAAGCGAAACTTTTTATATTCTTTTCTAAAATGATTAACTGTCCAAATATTCATAAAAAAAAAACCCCTCTTAATGTTGCAAATAAAAAAGAAAAACTTTACATTGGAAGAAGAGAATGGTATGCTTTCTCAGCATTTTAGGGTAATTATTACTAATACAGGTTCAACCTGAAGGCATTATGTTTGTTTTTACTTACCAAATATTAATACCATGACATAAATGCAATTTGACTAAAAGCAACAAATTTGAAAAAATGTACTATCAAACTATTATAAGTAACATGAAATATGGCTCAAAAGAACCCCTTATAATCCTATTATTTCACCATGTAAAAGAATTATTAGTATTATAATAATGAAAAGTTTAATTGGTTTCAAAATATAGCATTTTTATTATTTCTTTCCCTTAGAAACAATTTTAGATATATCATATTTATTTTATGTTTAAAATTCACACATATTAGAATATTTTTATTAGCATACAAATTATTTTATTTTATATAGTTATTTTGAAATAATATTAATGAACGATTATATTTTTGTACCTGGTTATTAAAAATTCAAGATGAAATGAAAAGTTTTTTTTGACAAAATATTACTTTTACGACACAAGACAGTTTTAAATAAAGATTTAGAAAAATCAATTAATGAATTGTTTTTAATTCAAGTTTTTGAAAAGTAGGGGTAATATATTAAGAAAACTCCACTATCGTTTGTATTATTTTTTATTTACTAATATCTAAGGAAATCAGTTAATGACATTATATTTTATTAATCTCTTAATAATTTTGTCAAAGTATTTTTTCTTTATTCATAGCGTAATCAAATGTCAGATATCAATTAAAATTATGATATTAAATAAAATAAAAATAAAATAAAATTTGTCTATATTTAAAAAAATATAATTTTTTTATGAAGTTGTATTTAGTAGAAATAAAAGATGATTACTTTTTGAAAAGTGAAGTGAATGAATTCAACTTCTTTTGTTCTTTCCAGAAAGAAATGATAATGTTTCTTTAACAACCAAAGCTTTATCGCATTCACAGCCTGCTTCTAAATAAATAGATAACAAACTATTCCAACCATTCTACTGCTAAATTTACAATCTTAGTCTCTACTCTTAAATTCATAATTTGTTTAATTTAACAGAATATATAAGAAATTTGATGAAAAGTATTCTGAAAAAACACATGTCAATAAACTAACAAACTTAAAAATGTTATTCTTAAAATTAATTAATGAAAATTGATTTTTTAAAATCTCTATTACGAAGACACCAGATAGCATGTTTCATAAAATAAAAATAATATTAATAAATACTCAAAGGATTGATCGGGCAAACAATACACAATTTCATATTTATCAAGTTAAGTGTTTAGGTTATTTGTCTTGTCGACCTTTGCAAGTGTTTTTCTGACTTGTCAACTCTTTCACTATTTATATTACACGTATCAAAGAATATAAGATGACAAAGGTTGCAGTGCCTTTTCTTTTACTTCGTACTTATAAATTTGGTTAGTTACACGATATCTGACATTATTTGTTAGAAAATTTATATCAATTAAAAATAATTTTTTTAATAATTTTTATAAGTGAGTGTAAATTTTATTTTATATATTAATTTCGTAAGTTTAAGTTAAATTTAAAATTTATCTTTTAAAATGATATTAAAATTTATTATTACATAATTTTTAAATATATAATCTCATTCCGAAATTAAACACTCTTCTAAGAAATGTGTTGAAGATTTTAAACAAAATCTTTCGATACTGTATAAGACCAGTTATTAAAATTGTTGATGACTTATTTTATATAAAAACGACTTTTTCATATTCTTCACATATAATTGATCTGTTATAAAATTTCTTAGATCATGCTCATCTCAAAAGAATTTTTATTGTATTTAAAAAAATAACTTTATAAAAAAGTGTGTGCAGCATAAAGAAGGATATCTGTGAGTGAGAACTCAGAAAGAGGTATAATATAATAATATATATACATAAAAAGAAGATACTTTAGTAGGAAACAACATAAAGAGGAACACCAACTTTTGAAAATTGATATGAACATTGAATTCAAATTAGCAGTATTTTTGCTATCAAAAAGAAAATGTAAGTGAAAAATTGAAAGATTCAAAGGTTGTGAATAAGAACAAATCATTTCTGACAAAAAAGAAAAAAAAGAAGCATTAAGCCATTTTCATTAGTTCCACTAAAACCTACTTTGGCACCAACCAACACATTAAGATAAAAAAAAAAAAAACAAACACATAGCTTCCAAACAGGTTCCTTGGTCGACGGCGAATACACAAGACTTAGTATGAAACTACCTTTTCAAGTCTTTCAAGTCAATAATGAAATTTCACAGAAGCACTTATTTCCTTCACTACTCAGCCGAATCGTGCTTTTGTTTAACAACCACACTTTTATGGCGTTCCCTCCCAGAAACTCCTACTAAGAAACCATTCCACCGTTTTCCCACATAAATACCCCTCTCACTCACTCTCAAACTTCCATCACAAACACAATTTCTCTTTCCTTCAATTCAAACCTCTCCCAAACAACCCCTATGATGGCACTAGAATTGGCTTCTCTCAATTGGGCTTCCACCACATGTGTGGCAGCCTTTCTTATGCTCCTCCTATTCCTCCGCCGTCTGAGCCGCCGCCGGTACAACCTCCCTCCAGGCCCAAAGCCCTGGCCCATTATCGGCAATCTCAATCTAATAGGCCCCCTCCCACACCGGTCCATCCACGCGCTCAGCCAAAAATACGGGCCCATCATGTACGTCTGGTTCGGATCAAACCCGGTGGTAGTGGGCTCGTCCGTGGACATGGCAAAGGCCTTTCTGAAAACCCACGACGCCACCCTCGCTGGCAGGCCCAAATTCGCTGCTGGCAAATACACAACCTACAACTACTCCGACATAACCTGGTCCCAGTACGGCCCATACTGGCGCCAGGCCCGTAGAATGTGCGTACTCGAATTATTCAGCCAAAAACGCCTCGAAGAATACGAATACATTAGAAAACAAGAGTTGCATGCTTTGCTTAACCAACTCTTCAATTCCGCAAACAAAACAATCTTACTCAAAGACCACCTTTCTAACTTGAGTCTCAACGTTATAAGTCGCATGGTGCTGGGGAAGAACTACCTCGAAGAGTCCGAAAACGCCGTCGTTTCGCCGGAGGAGTTTAAGAGGATGATCGACGAGTTGTTTTTGCTTAATGGGGTGTTTAACATTGGAGACTTTATTCCCTGGCTTAACTTCCTGGACCTGCAGGGTTACATAAAGAGGATGAAGACTCTGAGCAAGAAGTTCGACAGGTTCATGGAACACGTGTTGGACGAACATATTGCGAGGAAGAAAGGAGTTAAGGATTATGTCGCAAAGGACATGGTTGATGTTCTTTTGCAGCTTGCTGAAGATCCCACTCTTGAGGTCAAACTTGAGAGGCAAGGAGTCAAGGCTTTTACACAGGTACTCATAACACCCCACTGTTACTATCTTTCACCACCAATCATTTTACTCAGCTATCATATCTTACTTTCTTTATGATGTGATAGGTTACGCAAAATATCTTTTTCTACACCCTCAATAATTTTTAAGACGTTACAGCTACCTAATGCATTATCGATAAAGTTACATTATCTACATGGTCCCTTGTCCTATTTGCTGAATATACTACCCACGATACAACGTACATATTAGTGGAAAATTCAGAAAGTTTGAGAGTCATGTCCACTCTACCTGTTTAGTCTTGTCCATATGCAAAGAGATATAAAAAACAAACCATCCATCAAATGATTTATCTTTCTTGCATGCTCTTTTATTGAACATAAAAATTGAGTGAGCTTTGAAAAACGTGTGGGTCATATTCTTCATATAGTCAATTTTATTTCAGTTTTTAAAACTTTCAGAAATTATTCAAAATGTAAGAAAAAAATGGCACTCACATACTTCATCTTTTAATTATTACGTACTAATACTTACTACAAAGTATTGCATTTTCAAATATTAATATTTTTATATTTGAGTGTTAGAAACATTTGGTGACTAATGACTTGTGTGTATTAACAGGACCTAATAGCAGGTGGGACTGAGAGTTCTGCAGTAACAGTGGAGTGGGCAATCTCTGAGCTACTGAGAAGACCAGAGGTTTTCAAGAAGGCAACGGAGGAGCTAGATAGGGTAATAGGAAGAGAAAGATGGGTTGAAGAGAAGGACATTGTGAATTTACCTTATGTTAATGCCATTGCCAAGGAAGTGATGAGGTTGCACCCTGTGGCACCAATGTTGGTGCCAAGAATGGCTAGAGAGGATTGCCAAATTGGAGGGTATGACATCCCTAAAGGGACTCAAGTGCTTGTGCATGTATGGACTATTGGAAGAGACCCTGAAATCTGGGACACCCCAAATGAATTCCAACCAGAGAGGTTTCTGGATAAGGACATTGATGTGAAAGGGCATAACTATGAGTTGTTGCCATTTGGTGCTGGGAGAAGGATGTGTCCAGGGTACCCTCTTGGCCTTAAGGTCATTCAAACAAGTTTGGCCAACCTCTTGCATGGATTCAACTGGAGGCTCCCTGAGAATGTGAAGAAAGAGGATTTGAACATGGAAGAGATTTTTGGGTTGTCTACACCTAAGAAAATACCTCTGGAAACAGTTCTTGAGCCTAGACTTCCACACCATCTTTATTCTCTCTGAGGAATGCATCTTCCTAAAGCTTTTCTCTCTAGTAAGATCATAGGAATAAAGGGTCTTGTGTTGTGTGACAAAAAAATTCTCTTTTCATAGCAGTGTGGTTGTGCAAGAGAATCATTATGTAACGAGTGTAATACCACATGTATAACAAAAAATATGTAACCCTTTTTTCACTCAGTCAAATTATCTCTATCTTTTTTTTTTTTCACTTTTTTTAGTTACTATAATTTGAATATTGGACTTTAATAACTCAGATATCTTTATTAACTTCATTCCTTTATGCTAATTATAAACTAATCTTTATCCAGAACACTTAAATGATTTTCCATATCGTTTTAATATGTTCTCTAAAAATTGAATCTAAGATGCTTAATATTTTATACGAACTAAATTGATAATATAAATAGGGATAATGATGTCATTTAATCCTTCCTTTGTAGATACCAATATTTGTAATGTGCATTTAATATATGCACACTATGTTTATTTTCTATATGCATGTTATGAGTGTATTTGTTTTTTTAAACCTTTTTTAAATAGAAATCTTCTTCCAAGTTACCCAATTCTATATTTCTTTTGAATATATACTGAATTCGTTTTTTTTTTCTTAACACGTACTTGTGGTAATTAAAATTTAAGAACACATGTTTCAATTAGATAATAGCAATTTCACCGGATCTAATCCAAACATTGAATTTGATACTTTTCTATAATAATTTAAATCCAACTGTATGTCACTTTAATTTAAATGAATTTATACTGCCTTAAGAACAGAAATAAAGTACAGCTGAATTATCAACACAGTGTCAGAGTTATGGCACCCAGTATGTCAACATTATTATCAAATGATGAATAACGACAATTTTTTTGTTTTTTTAATAATAACGACAGTTTTTATTTTATTTTTTCCATTAAAAAATACTTAATACAATGAGACAAAAAGACAAAAATCATAAAGAGTGGGGTGTGTGGCAAAAATGGGTGTGAATCAGAAAAAGGCTGTATACTGAAAAAGAAAACAACAAAAAAAAAAAACTTAGCTCTATTCATTAAGGCATAAAATAAAATTCTTTACGTTATGTTTAGATAAAAGCATTGAAATAAGACGAAGAAAGTATGTAAATTGAGGAATATAAAAATCAATTAAAATCAGTAAACGACAAAAACTTTAGAATGAAGTCTTTCTTCATTTTTCTTAGCATGTAAGCAAGATTTGCAAAGAAAGTTTTTTAAATATAATAAAATATTAATAATAAATACATTATATTAAATATAATAAAATATTTTATTATAATTACCTATATAATTATTATATTAAAAATATATTTTATATTTTTATAGAATTACTTTTTGTTATAAATTTATTAATATTTATATTTATATTATAATCAAATAAATATTAATTATATAATATAACATAATAATAATAATAAATTATTAAAATAATAATAAATTTAATATAATTATAAATAATAGAATTAGATGTTAATAAAAATAAAAAGATAACATATATTAATAATAAATTTATAAAATAATAATAAAAATAAGATAATTATAAAAGTAAAATACTAATAATTTAATATTAAAAACTAAAAAAATAATAAAATCACTAATAATAATTACAATAATAAAAAATAATTAAAGTAATAATTATACAATTAATAATTATAATAATAATATAATTATAAAATAATAATAATAATAATATTAATAATAAAAATTTAATTATATCAATCACATCATTCAATTATATTTAATTTTAAATTAATTTTAATTATAATTTCATCTATTAAAAAATATTTTATTAACTACAATTATTCAATCACTCACAAACTTTTATAAATTTTTTATTATTTTCTCACCATCCATCTTTTCATCTAAACAACATAACTTTGTACACATTTTTCTTTCAAATTCACTTTTTCAACCAAACAAAACATAAAAATACCTCCAAACTTAAATCATATTATACATTGATAATAATATATTAGTTTTATTTAAGGCTACACTCGAAAGAAAAATTATAATATATTTTGTTAACATGTTTGATTAAACAAAAGAGTTAATTATATCTTTGGTCCATTTGTAAATATCACAACTTAGTTCTAAATCTTATTTTATATACTATCAAATATTAACTGCATCTAGTACGACTTCAAATAAATGAGTACTAATTTTGAGTATAATAAATGCTATAATAATCATCAATTAAATTTGTGACTGAAATTATGAAGTTAAAATTTCATTAAAAGTATTTAATTTTATTAAAGTTATTAGCCACTGATTTTCTAATCAATAACTTTAAATTAGCTTTGTTATCTTTAGAACACCTAAATTTAGAACCAAATTCATGTAAAAAATTCCCATTAAATAGTTCCATCGATCAAATGATTCAATATTCAGTAATCAGCCCTGTTATTTGAGGGTAGCAATTAACAGAACAGTTTAAAATATGGGAATTGAAATGAGCATATATGGTTGCATTTAGCTCTCTACTTGCTCATATCTTCCATCTTAAGATTTTTTTTTTTTTCTTTTTTAAATATATAAAGAAAATTATTCACAAATTAATCATTTTAAGATTTTAAACTAAAGATTGTATAAAGATTTAACTCGGATCTCGCGTTACTATGAAATCTCTTAACTAAATTTTTTCCTAAAAACTTCACTAAATGGTATCTGAATCATTCTTGATGATGGACTCAGAATTCAATAAAGGCAAGACAATGTGTCTTTACTTTATATGAATCTAGATATGATCTAGCTCCACGAGTTCTCTGCCAGAAACCGTGTTAATCGAATGTAAAAGTTCAAAAGTAGCTAAAGTTCAATTCATTTTATGAACAAATACAACATCAATACACAAAAAGCACAGCCTAGAAAAGTGTCTGCATTGTGACACGGTCCGAGACCAAAATCTATTGCATTTATAATTCTGACGGCTAAACAAAAGTACACCAGATGATGGAAATAGGTGAAATTACATGAGTATGTACTGAAAAGATCAAATATATAAAGAAGAATTCATACCATTGTTGGTTTTTTCAGAATTCAGTAAGCACAGGATATATGTTCTCTAATGCATATCAGTTAGAACAATTTTTGCACAGATAAATATAAGCAACACCTGTTTTAGGCTAGGAAACAGCTCTGGTTCATGCTACCACCATAAACAAACATAGTATCAGCAAATATCCATCATTTTCTACTACTTCTAGACGCAGAAGTACATGCATAGACATAGTAAATGCCCCTTGCAACAAATCTTCCAATGGTCCTACTCTCGACAGAAAATCTTAACAAATCTTCTATCTGTTATGTGTTTGAAGATGATACACTCACTTAATACCAAGCTTATTTTCTAGTTCTTAAGATTTGATGCAAACTTCTCGAGAACTTATAACTTAGAAGTAAATCTAGGATCTATATATTATAATATGTTTGGTAGCTTTCTGAGTTTTCTATTAGTCTTTTCAGATACATAAACATATTCCTACGTAATGACCTCTTTTTGTAACATTCTAGACATCTAATAATATTTTCTCATACAATATTTTAAATCATATAATGTGAATATTTCATCATTTTGATATTTCTAATATGTAGATGAATCAACCTTAAATAATTATTTTATTGATATAAGAAAAATTAATATTAAAATGAAAAAGAAAAAGAAAAAAATGGAGATCAGTCTCTGCACATGTAGCCAAAATGAAATTCAACTCTAGTCAAAGGTAATCATGACAAAATTTGCCCAGAAATAAATGTGCATAGGTGTATCATGTCTCAAAACAAGACGGCACAATTTGAGGATAAAAATAATCTACGAGTGAAATTTTATGTGAGTAAAACTGAGTGATAAAATTTTGAATCGCAATTTATCAATTTTTGTATTCTTCAAATATTTAAGTGAAGAAAATGAGATATTATTATTTTTATACTTTTTTATTTTATAAGTATAATTGTTTGGTGAAATCTCTCTAACTTTATATTATTTAATTATTTTATGTTATTTATAGTTATAATTATTTGATAAGATGTCTCTAATCTTATAATATTTAATTATATTATGTTATTTATGAATATAATTACTTGGGGAGATATCTTTAAGGTCAACTTGTTTAAATATTTTATGTTATTTATAAATATAATTATTTTGTGGAGTGTCACTATCTTACTAAATTATATTATATTAAATGTCTCTAATTTTATCTTGCAAACAAAAGTACTTTTCAATGTTCATCATTTTCATTTCTTCCACTGTAATTTCACTACAACAAACTAACTTCCACATGCCAGACATTTTTTCATTCTTCCTTGTAGTTAGAATGTTCTTTCCTTCTTATATGGTCTAGATGTTCTCTAATGACCATGTTTGTCCAAGTTATCTGTATATGAAAATATTTTCATGCCTAAAGTTGGAAAAATAAATGATATAATATTTAGGTAACAGTAGAAGGTGGTTTATGTAATTTTTAGTAGACTTTTCAACGGTCTTGATAATAGTCACATCTCCTTTAATTCTTGATTAGTTATTTTATAGTGTTATCAGATCCGATAAGTTTGTAAGTTTATTAGTTTATGATGAATTAGTAGTTGGTAGACAGATATGCACACTTGTTTTGTTTACGTATAAACAGCTACCTAAACCACCAATCCAAGATGACTTTGGGCGTGTGTATATATATTAGTATTATATCTTAGTTTGATCTGATCATTTAAATGTTTTAAAAGTTTTACATTCTTCTAGTAATTATATATTTTTCTCTAATAGATAATATTCAACGCACTGTGATACTATAGTATTGAGGGTACATTTTTCATATTATATATATATATATATATAATTCCTTATATTAATAAAATTTATGTATGATATTAAGCTATCAACAAATTGAATTGACTTAATCTCATCATGTTGAATCTTGATTTATTTTTTTAACATCATTTTCTAATATATTATAATTGTTAATTTAATTATATTTAATAAATTAAGGAGTATAAATAGTTTAAGATATTTCTTACAATCTATTAATAAGATCATATATATATATATATATATATATATATATTTTATATTAAAAATATTTGAATTAATTTTATAGTAATTAATCAATATAAATGAGTTTATTTATGATTAAAATAATAATATAAGATTTTTTTTTAATATTTACTTATTTGAATTCTTAAGGTTCAACTTTTAATCACAATTTCATCAAACCTTTTATTTTATTAATAATAATATTATCATTTCTAATTTTAGATTATTATTATAATATCTACATGTAAAATTTTATTAATAATCACTATCAATTATTATAAAAATTTGAATTTAGTAATTATTACATTTTTAAATATATAAATATAATTATAATTATTCACCGACAAAAAATAATAACTATTAAAATTAAGAAGTATATAATATATATAGTAAATAAAATAAAATAAAATAAAATAATTAAAAACAAATGACAATAATTTAATAAATATATTTATGTAATAGCTTTATCTTTATTTTCATTTCATATTTTTTTAATTTTATTTCGGCTACAAAAATATTTTTGTATTACACAAAATAACTAATAGGTTTAACAAGTACATAAGTCATTTTGCAAAATATTATCTAAATATTTGAGAATATTATTGCACTAAACTAGGTGAGAAGAAAGTGTTTTTTTTTTTTTAAATGCTAAAATGTTCGAATTCTTGTCACATCAACTATCCATACAAGGTGTCAGCTTCTGATTTTCGTCAAACTTGTTGCTTATTGTTTTAATTTAATATTTATTCAATAATGTATAATATATACACGTGGATTATCACTTAACTTACGTATGAAATCATTAGTACAAAATTATTGTCCAATTTAGCCAGAGATTTCCAAATTTATGTTTTAAATACATAATGGAAAATGATAATTTTGCACTAAACTGAATAATATTTTTTTCTCCAATAAAAAAATTTAGGTTTTCACCATGAAAAATATGAATACCTAAAATATTGTTAGCTTTTTTTTTCTTCATTTATTTTCATGTTTAATTGATGTAACGAGTAGTTTTGATATAGTTTTTTTTTTCTTCATTTATTTTCATGTTTAGTTGATGTAACGAGTAGTTTTGATATGGTGGCGCTAAGAGGAGAACAAAATGTTTGTTTCATTGTATTGGTGCTTTGAATGGAAAATTTGATGCCGTCGTGGTAAAATTGTTTACTCTATCGTTATCAAATTTTATTTTAATTGTGAAAATCAGCATTAGTTTCTAATGCTAAAATCTAACACCAAGAAGATTAATTATGTATAATTTATACATGACATGGACGTGCTAACAACTTAATTGTGTAAGATAATTTGAAAACCTGTGAAGCAATGTGTTATAAATTTATCCTTGCCATTAAACTATAGGGTATAGTTTTCTTCATATGAAAAATGCAAAACTTGATATTCAACTCAAGAAAAAGATGATGCAGTGATAACCGTAAGCAAGTTCCCCATTAAGTTGTACATTCTGTCACGTTAACGTAAAATATTATTTTAGCCATTGACAAAGTGTTCAATCTTAGCCCAGTTCCAAATTTTTGACATAAAGTATGTTCAGTTACGCGCACAATATAATTAATATAACTAAAATTGCTTTCAACAAACATAAGTAAGAATGAAATTGTGTTTATATTTCCTTATTTTGAAAGTTACACTCAAAAGATTAACCTCTGAGGAATGTTCTTGCAACACCTGGTTGGAAATTATTTTGTGCCAATTAGCTGTACTCTAATCTTAAACAGTGTTTAGGTTAATTAGATTCACATATGATAAACGAGTATTACATGTGCCGACAAAGTCTTGGATCAGAATGAAAGTGGGGTGAAGAGAAAATTCCAAGAAAATGATGCTAAAAGGAATGAATAAGAAAGAAAAACTTGAATTATAATGGGGGAAAAACAGGAAAAGATTGAAGCTGATACTCCTGTTAAATTATAATAATAGTCTTAGCCAAATGTTTCCTAGGCTTTGTCATATGAATGGATTTTGGATACAAAATTGTGGGCTGAACCTAACTCCTACACTATACCTGCTCTGACAAAATACCAAATTAATGTGAATTGTACCTCAAATGGGAGAAAGGTTTTGCATTGCAATGATAACATGTTATAGTTTTGCATTGCAATGATAACATGCCATAAACTGCAAGATTTGTTCCCACTGTGGATGTTTTGTTCACCTACCACCACCAAAGAGAAAGAGGAAAAAAATAGAAGAATGAAATAAAATTTTGATTAACATTAACCTGGTTAGAAATTCCAGTATGAATCTAACTTTTATATTGAATAGAAATGTTAAAAAATCAACTAAGATTTTGTTATTTGTTAAATCTTTTTGTAATTTCTTCTTGAAAGATCCTACAATAAACACATAATATTAGTGGATGCTGGAGTTGAACACATTCTGGTCCAACTTTTTGGCAACAAATATTGAAGTCACAGTTTCATTTTCAGCCCATCTGCTATGGCTAACAAAATCTTTCTCTGCCATGTTGAATCAGATATGTGGCCTTCCTTGTTTGAAACTTTTGAATAGGATAAACGCAGTCTTGGCTAGATAATTATATCTAAAGAACTTTGAATCTTCTAAGTGCCATGATGCCTAACCTTGTTATGCTGCGTTGAACAATACATCTTGAACATATTGATATATAAAACCACACCCTATTTCTCTGTACTAATTTTCCACACAAATTTAGTTCACAAACAAAGTAAAACAACTATGTCATTTCATGACTTCATATTTTTGTATACTCTGTGATCAATATGTGGATTTAGGCAAGTCAAGAATTTGAAAATGACTTATTATCTCAAAAATGTTAGTGGGGATTGATTTTTATAAACTATCCAAAGTACTTGCTTAATTTTCAAACCTGTTTTATCTTTAGCTAGCTAGATTTTATGGCTACTGGACCACCAAGTTTGTGTCTGCTTGTATATCCTAGGATTATACAGTTTAGGTCTAGAATGTGTTTGTTTTCTCATCACAAACTTATTTAAAGAAATTGCAGAATTCTGACTTTTTTTAATGGTCTAATTAGGAAGATTGTAAGTAACAACATTCCAGAAAATGCCATAAATTTATTGCATTTGTGAGCCAATATTTCTCTAGTGCTATATGCTTTTGATTAGTATTAGTCTTTGTTTTGATTGTTGACATGTCACCGGAAGACAGTTGGAGATTCTTATTTTGTGAATTTAGCCTTACCGCAAGTGATTTTCATTAACCCCACTATTTGCTGATTGGGGTTGGTAAAGGAAGGTGATATGTATTATGAATCAAAGTTATTAACTCTGATTTGATATGAAATTATTGTCTTGTTTTCTTGCAATTCTAGAACATTGAATATGGATTAGCCAATTACCCAATTATCAAAGTTAAAGATTGACTCATTAATCCTTAATCAAATAGGGGTAAGAAAAATGGACTGAACAGATTAACTGTGTTACAGACACCAACCTTGTCCCAAGAAGTATATTGTCTTGTTCTCTTGTTAGGTGTTGGCCATGAATGACTTAGAAGTTTCAAGCTCATAAACTAGAAATATATGCTCACGTAGCAAAATTGAAAAACAATTACTCTTAATCACCTCCCTGAATAATTCTCTATTGGCATTCTAATAAATTGGAAGATAAAGTCACTAAAATGGACCATATCAGTCAGCAGACACCAACCTTGTCCTTAACTGGTTAGTTAAGTTCTTGGCTATCTCCAACCTACTTCAGGACAAGCTTTTGGTCATTTATTTTCTTTACTTTATTCTCCACACGCAAAGAGAAAGTGGCTTAAAAAATTACAAGGAAATACAAAACCATCTGCTTAGCAGAATGAATCTATATCCATTACAGCAAGGGTGCCACAGTTTTGGAAAAATTTAATCCACAACACACAAGTTCTATTAAAGAACAACCAGTTGTCAACAAGCGATAGAAGTCAACGGGTCAAGTCTAAACATAATTTGGCCCATTTCACTTTCAAAATCACTAGTTTTTCAAATGAACGTTTGTGACTTTGTATGGTAAGAAGATAGAAATCTCAGAAGCAGATATAATAGAGTTCTATTATGTTCTTTAATCTTCATTTTGCTTCCAGACTAAGGCACCATTAGAAAGGCCACATATTTCAATTACAACGTGGAAAATGTCAAAACAACACTTCAATTTTAACTTGCTTCACACCCAAGGCCAAATTTGTGACGGTAAGGTAGAAAACTAAGAAAAATCTCAAAACTGCACCCACCACAGCTAAACTATGCGCAATTTAATTATCTGAAATGTGTTAAATTTTTATAGGCTGCCAAAGGTGTGTGCACATGTAATTGGAATAATTTAAAGAAGTACGTGAACGAATTTAGGCGCATGTAACATCAATGACCAGTCCTCAATAAAACATGTTGGAATTTCTGACAAGAAAATATCAAAATCAAACTACACAAAAAAAAAAAAAAAAAATAAAAATAAAAAAAAAAAAAAAAAAAAAAAAAAAACTGAGATGTATAACGTACAACATTTCTCTTTCTCCTCCTATGATGTTTTTGTTTGTATAACAAAACATCGAAGTCCTTAGATTTTTACATCAGGCTCTCGGATTAAATACTGTCACTTGAACATATTGTTACCGGAACCATTTAATGTTTGAAACTATTTACACATTGTCGTTCAAAATGAGAACTTTATGGTAAATAATACAAGGAATTTAACCTGAATTTGTAATCTCCCTATCTATAGCTATGATTGCATCACGAAGAATTGAAGATGAAACATGCAAAACTGGTCCATGGCCATCTCTCTTCACGGTGCTTATTTGGGAGAGTACAGATTTGTGCCAAGAGTTTTGTACAGATCAGTGTCAGAGTAAACCGCTTGAGACCTCAAGGGCTTAACACGACGTTTGTGGCGACGACTTTTCCGTTGCCGGTGGTGACCCTTTTCTTTTTTCTCTCTCTTTTCTTCTTCTTTGGGTTTTAACTCATCAATTCGGTTGATCTCAACAACATGGTCGTTTTCTGTTACTTTTTCATTCACTTTGGGTATGTCTTTGTGTTCCTCACTAGGTACCACATAGACAAAAGGGCCAAGTGGGATGTCTTTCAGTTTCAAGAGAGGCTCTAAGGTTCGAACCACTGTTCTCATGGTGGGCCTACCCTTTGCATGGTGGCTCAAGCATTGGTAAGCCAAAGCTGCAAACTTTTTAGCCCCTTCAGGAGAGTACTGATCCTCAAGTCTTGGGTCCATTATTCTCTCTAGTTTGTGGGAATCCTTCAGCAAAGGCCTTGCCCATTCCACCAAATCCTGCTCTCTGCTGGGTCGTTTTTTGTCCACGGATTTCTTTCCTGTGAGGAGCTCTAAGAGTACAACTCCAAAGCTATATACATCACTCATGGTTGTCAAATGGCCTAATCAAGAAAAAAAAAAAAAGGTGTAAGTATAATTCAACAAATGAGGTATAATGAAGGTTTTGATCAAGGTTTTAAAAAACAGTCTCTGATTGTGACAGTGATTTCGGTCGCAAAATCTCTGTTTTTGAAGTCAATGCCTCTGCCATCAAGGAATTTAAGGGGTTGGCTTGAGATTGGTTTTGAATGGAATACAAATTACAATACCTGTCATGATGTACTCAGGTGCTGCATAACCTTGCGTGCCCATAACACGAGTTGTAATGTGTGTTTGATCTTTTTCTGGTCCATCTATTGCCAAACCAAAATCTGAGAGCTTGGCATTGTAATCCTGAAGGAAATAGTAAAATTGTGTAAATTTTAACTGGTTGAAAGATTGTGATGTTCTTAGACTGAGTAAAGAAAAGGGTCAGTGGGAACTTACAGCATCCAGTAGGATGTTTGAGGACTTAAAATCTCTATATATGACTGGTTTTTCTTCTTCATGAAGAAACATAAGTCCCTTAGCTGCCCCAAGTGCTATTTTGATTCTTGTTAGCCAAGGCAAGGCTGCCACATAACCTGCATTTTAGAAGGGTAACCGTTTTATAAGAAATCATAGAAGCTGCAATTGTATAGAGAAAAAGCTTTAACTTTTGTTTTGTTCCTTTTCGAGAGAAAAGGCATGTATGTACCTTTGAAAAGTTTTTCCTCCAGATTGCCCCTCTCCATGTACTCATACACAAGAAGCCTATTCTCATCTTCGCAGCAATAGCCAATTAAGTTAACCAGATGGCGATGCTTCAACTGCCCCAGAAAGATTACTTCAGCCTATGCAGAACAAAACAATAACTAGTCAAATTCATCACTTGAAACACAGAAATTTTGAAATTTGAAGGGTTTTTGGCAAATTCTTACCAACCACTCTCTGTGGCCTTGTTTTCCATCCAAGTTTAAGGCCTTAACTGCCACAACCTGAGGTTTCAACCCGCGCTTAAAATTGTCATCAATAAACCCCTTATACACCTTCCCAAACCCACCCTCCCCAAGAATGTTGGATTTGCTAAAGCCGTGTGTGATCTCTTTGAGCTCCTGGTAGGTGAAAATCCGAAGATTTGATCCCACTAGAGAATTGGATAAATCACTCATGATAGAGAGCGATGAATAATCGCTCAGGCTTAAATCAGATAGAAAGATTCTACTTGATGACGACTTCTTTGAAACTATGTTTGGAGCAGCTTCCGAGGGTTCTTGGTTTTTAGCCTTGAAACAACCAAGTACTAAGGATCTCCATTGAAGCCTCTTTGAAGGCATTTTGCATTAAGCTATGTTTGCCGGCTAAAGTGATTTGCTTAGCTTTTCAAGTACTACTGCTAAATTATGTTACATGGTTCTGCTTTTATAGGTGTCACAAGACCAAGCCATAAAGGTTTTGAGGTAATTTTTGTGGACTTTGCTGAAGTAACCCCACATATTTTTCATTTCATTATCCTTCTATTATTTTTTCTCCCGTGTAGGCCAGGGTGATCGATATAATCTATCTCATGCCATTTGATGCAGGACTTTGCCTAAAAAAAAATAATAGCTATAGTATCTAGCTACCTTTCTAAAGTAATGTAAACGGTTTTATGGGACTTTCTTCTGCTTCCGTTGGTTTTTCTCCCGTGTTCTTAAAAGTATATATCAAGTGACACCATGTGATTGAAATTTAGAAATACTTAATTCATTCAATTCCATTGATGAAAATAACACCTTCTAAGAAGCTTCTTTCTTCCACAATAACCCTGATGGCTTGTTTCTTCGTCAAATCACAAGTTAACAAACAAACCAAATTCTAGATACCGTGGAACACGAGCCTCCAAATGAACTTTCATCTTACTATGCTATGCCTTCAAATTTCATTTAGGTCAAAATATTGCTTACAAGAACTGCTAAATCAATCTTCCTCCAACTGGTCTTGTAGTAATGTAAGGAGTGTTGTCACTACACATTCTTGGAAATCAAAATCATACATTTTAACATATCGGTTTCAATACTTTCAACATAAAATAAATGTAACACTTTATACAACTATCTCTCTTTCTCTTACTTTTTCTATTTAATATATTCAAATTCTAAAAAACTTCACAGAATCAGAATGGGACCACGTTTTGTTGGAGAATCATTTCCCTGATATTATAAACTCCTGAAGCTTACTGAAATTCAGATACTACATAATAAAAAATTGAAATTAATAAAGAGGGATGATATTTAGAGAATGAGCGCAGCTAATGATAAAATATTGTAATTCATCTAATTATTCTAACATTTTTATCTGTATCAATATAAAATTTAAAAAGGTAAAAAAATATTTATAAAGTACGATTTCTCAAAGTGTTAGTAAATTTTCTAACATATATATTTATCCGAATATAAGGTAGTAAGAAGAGATGCAGAAATATGGTTTTTGCAAGGTGGTAAATGTCAGTGAACTTAATTTAAATAAATTAAAAATAATTATTATTTAAAGAAAATTAGTTTATAAATTGTTTTTACACTATTATTCAAAGACAGATTGACATATGTAGATTTTTACTTTAACTAGTTTAAAAATTGTAATACATTATTCTTTTAATTAACTGGTAGTATGGATAGGTTTATCCTGAGCATGAACAAAATTAAACTTTTATCTGATTATAGATTATTATTAAAATCATTAGGTTTGATAATAACTGCTTCAATATTATATTTAATATGATTTATAATGTAAAATTTATACATTGATCATGCATTAAAATTAAATATAATCCTTATTCCATGGGCAATTGTTTATTCATAAAATAATTTGTTGATTAAACATATTCTATATCTCATGATTTTTCTATGATGGAATCAAATTTATTTTTTATTTTTTAATTTTATAATCGAATCGTTAATGTATAACAATATATACACGTAATGATATATTAGTTGTAACACTATTTAAATTTTATTAAATAGTTAAATTAGAAATTAAAGTTATATTATGTATAATATTAATATATAGCACAATGTTAAAAATATATAGCACGGATAAAAAGTATAATATATTATGTTTAATTCTTACTAAAAGTTGTAAATTCCTTCATACTAACAAATATTTACGAGTGTTTCACTACTACAAAACAATATTTTACTGAATTTTCACGATGATTTCTAATTTTTCATTGTTTCAATTATCCTTAAAAATATAGATTTTTTATGATAGCTAAAACGTTGTTAATGATAATCGTCATTATATATTTACACAATATGATTTGTATTTAAAATGATGGTTGTAAAACATATATCTATACATAATATGATTGTATTTAGAATTATTGTTGTAAAACATCTAAGAATTTATAATGTAATATTTTTTCCATAATTGCTTAGAATTATATTATTTATAAATATTTTATTATAAAAAATAAAATAAAAAATACACTTAGTCTCATTTTATTGTAATTACTAAGGATAAATATATCATTTTATTTATTTATTTAATTTACATAAATTTTATTTTTTAGTGAAGTGTAATTTTAACTATTTAGTTTATTTAATTTATTTTAATTATACATTGATCTATTTTATTTATTTATGCTATTTAATTATTTCCAATTGAGTATTAGTTAATTCTATTTATTTATATTATTTAATTTATTTTCATTTACTTCATTTTATTCATCTAGATTATGTAATTTATCTTCAAGTTTTGCACGGTTCATTTTACTTATTTATATTATTTAATTTATATTCAGTTATACACTGATTCATTTTATTTATTTGGATTATTTCACTTATCTTCAATCATCCTTATCCATTTAATTTATTTAGATTATTAAATTATTTCCAATTACGTACTAAGTCATTTTAATAATTTATATTATTCAATTTATCTCTCTAGTTAACTACCTGTCCATTTTATTAGTTATATTTATATTATTTGTCTTATCTCACTAATATACATGCAATTTTTTTATTATAATACTTATTGTTTGTTTTATTCAACAAATGAATATGATAGAAAAAATTTAAAAAAATTATGAAAGTATAATAAGATCATTAATAAATAAAAATTTGAGAAAGACATGGTAAATGAACGTTTGATCTCGGGAGATTTAAGTAAGAGAATATTACATAAGATGAGATCTTTGTGTTATTTTGTCAACCATAATAAAACTCAATTATCTCAATTGGTCAATTCAAAATTAATTCAAATTTTTCTAAACTGAAATAAAATAAATAATATTGATGAAATTATAAAAGATTATTTATATATTATTTTGGTATGTGTTATTACTTTCCTATTGTATTATTTATGCATAAAAGAGAAATATTTGAAAATGTCACCTATATATAAATGGAGTCATCAATTATCTTAATCCATTATTCGCATTTGTTATTCCAGTTTTTTCTTAAACTAATTGAAACACAAATATCATTGGGAAACAGGATTCTCAACTCTGTCATTCCTTTCTCGTCATGGAGGCTCCAACTATTCTAGAGACACCCCTCGTGGTCACTTTTTATATGTCTCTTACCTTTCATATTAATTCCTTAAAACTCCTTCTTTAAACAATAATCAAATATTCATGTAAAATAAAACAAGAAAGTAAAATGTGAAAATTGTAATATATATATATATATATAATTACTTTTTAAAAATATAAACATATTAATAATTTGATTATATTGATGTGCTAACAAATAAATAAAGATAACATTACACTATGTATTCTAATTTAAAAAAAAAAATGTTTGTTTTATGCTATTTGCCTTAATTAAAAATCGGTGTATTTGACATTTATTGCACAATTAGTTAGAATTCATAATATCATATGAAAGTATAAATCACTAATATATAGCTTAATAAAAAATAATATATTAAAATCAAATATATAAAAAGTATTGCAAATGAAATGTCAATAATTTTAAAACATAAATCTATGAGTAAAAGTAAAATTAAGATCAGACTAGAAACTATTTTAATATAATATAATGTGTTGTATAAATTGATAAAATAAGTTGCAAATGTATTATAAAAACTATTGTAAGATCATCCTAAAATGAAATTGACATTCATAAATTCAAATTTACATATTTTTTCTCAAATTTTGGAAACATAAGACTTAAAATATATGAACTTCTGCATAATAAAATAATTTAATTTCTTAAGGGTCCGGCATTATCTAACCTAATATCAATGCATTCAAAGAATTTACTAATACTACTAACACATTATAATTAAAATATAAGTCAAATAGGAGCTTATAATTAAAAATAATCATCCAATGTCCAACAATTAATCTTCAAAAAATTAAAAATTTAAAACAAAAAATATTAACTTCAATATTGAGAGGAAGGGGCGATGCAGGTGGCAAGTGTGGCTACAACAACAAGAAGCAATGTGTGTCGATCAGATAACATCTAACTGATGGCTGAAACGAACACAATATAATGGTGGTGACCAGCACAAACAGCACGAACAAACTCATTAACAATAAGAACACCAATTTACATAAACAATTGCAACGACACAAAAAAGATCAACGTAGATAGAATAACAATGCAAAGGCGAAGAGCAAGGTAAAGAAAAGCGCAACAAATACGGAAATAAATAGCAACAAGACAAAAAGAATCACACCTTATCTTACTTATAATGGAATATATGATGACGATTCTAAAGTAAATTTCATAGTAGAGTTCAACCCAATTGAAAAAAAAAAAAAATCACCGCTTAATAACCAAAGACAATTTTATTAACAAAAATAACGTTGTAGGGTCTTTGTTTTATCATTTTTGCACTATTGTTTGCTAACCAAATATATATTTCTTTTAAGTTTTTGTTTGTTAGGATTAGAAAAATGGAGGAAGAATTGTGAAGGGGGGGAACAAGAAAATAAGCCTTCATTGCTTTAAAAGTCTATAAAACACGAAAGTTTTGCTTATGAGGGTGATAATTAAAATCGCAAAGACTACTTTTCTGTTTTCAAATATATTTTTGTCAATATGTAAATACAATTACGGCAAATATTGGTTGTTGTAATAAAATATTTATTTAAGAGGAAAGGTTAAGAATAATTTATATATATATATATAACCTATTAATATATAATATGTTTTTTACTATTATTCTTTCCTTTTTCTTATTTTGGAAAGTTCCTTGCTACCTTTTAAAATTCATGAAATGCATTTAGTTAAACTTCTAGTGTGTGCGACTGAACATTAAGAATACACGGTTGCGCTGAAAAAGAGTAGAGGCCAAAGTTGCTACCGTGGCGGACCCTCCAATTTCAAACTACCTTCTTCCAAATTCAACACACCGTTCACATAACTTAGGTTATTCAGGTTAATCAATTTTTAAAATTATAAAATTAATCATCATCAAATCTGATTGATATTGTTCAAAAATTACACCCAAATAACTTACAAAGTCGAATTAATCTAATTGATTTGATTTAAATTCTCAAGTTAATATATTACATATTATAGATTGATTTTATTTTTAATAAATTTTTCTAGCACCTAAATTTTGTTAGAAAGCTATTAGCAGCAATGAAAACAGTGTTAAAGAAGATATAGAAATCACTTAGCACTTGTTGAATTGGAGGTATGAATTGAAGTACTTTGAAGATCACTTGGATGATAATGGTGGTCCCGTATTTCGTAATTGACTTTGAATATTGAAAGCACAAGTTCTTTTGGACGTTCAGACCATAAAACGAAGTTGTTAGAGAAAGTAGCGTCATTTCTTTGCCATGTTGCCAATGACTGACCTCATTCAAAACAGCTATTTCTATGTGGTTTCATAGTATGTTGGTTTTATTGGGTGGTTTAATGGTGTCGCGGTTCTTCGCAATTTCGTAGGTTATCTTTGTCATGTGTGTTGATTTTTGGGAGGCACATGTAAAGGAAATATGAACAAATGGATAGGGTCTAAGATGCTATCCTTTTCTGGTCTCGTCAGATGAACAAAAAATAAGTGAATGAAAGTTGATATGATCTTCATTAAAAAAGTATTACATTTTTTTTTTATGTTTCGCCGTACTCTTTTATGTGTTCCCTAAATGCACACAACACGATTAGTGTAAATTTTTTAAGGGTGCTTTACTTTTATATTCCCTCGAAGTGCTTGGATTTCTTACATTTTTTAACTTTAATCAAACCTATCCCAAATAACAAACCACAGAAGGTATATATTAGAGGAAATCTGTGTTCCAAGAAGAGAAGAATAGATATAATGTTGTTTTATATCAACTTGAGAGAAATATAATGTAATATTGTAGTTTTGGGAATTTTGGGATTGGATAATTTGTCTTTCTTCACGTAGGTTTAATGAGTTTCATAGTGTTTTGACTTTACAAGTTGGCAGTATTAAAAGAAATCTTGAAAACTGTAGAAAACCATAGATTTTACTACGAGACTCAGCTCAAAAAGTTTTATATAGTACAATATCATTTTTCATTTCTCATTCTTTTTTTTTTTCAACTACCTTCTCTTTCTCAAACTAAGATTTTGCACATGGAAGAGATATCTTTTGACCTTCTTCTCTAGAGCTACTTGCCTTGTTGATCAGTTGGAAAATTTCTAGTACTTTCTCCTTTAATTCTTGTTTTTTTTTTTTTTTTTTTTTTCAAGAATC
>Ga0209700_100166_pt1 | contig 103187 bp, 45 predicted proteins | sample SiratroredBW_FD_187528 | JGI IMG/M metagenome (GOLD analysis project Ga0209700, IMG submission 187528) | Root nodule microbial communities of legume samples collected from California, USA - Siratro red BW (SPAdes) (version 2) | ecosystem: Host-associated > Plants > Roots > Nodule | place: USA...
CTATTTTGTTGTGGAGTATTGACACATGAAGTTTGATGTATTATTCCTTTATTGCTAAAAAAATTAGTCATGAAAAATTCAGTTCCATTATCACTTCTTATTACTTTTATTCCTGTCTCAAATTGTATTTGAATAAAAACAACAAAATCTTCCAAAATCTTAACAACTTCAAATTTTTGTTTTAAAGGAAAAACCCATGTGTACCTTGAATAATCATCAACTATGGTCAAAAAATATTTATGACCATGAATTGATGTAAATGAGTATGGTCCCTACACATCAACATGAATCAAATCAAAACATTTTTTAGATTTAGATGAACTAAGAAGAAAGGGAAGTTTTTTTGCTTTGCAAAATGACAAATATCACAAATGAAAGATTTATTATATTTAACAAAAGGAAATTTATTTTTGATAACATCTAAAGATTTGTTTGAAACATGCCCTAACCGAAAATGCCAAAGGGTTTCGAGATCACTAGCAGTGAAATTGACAATATTGGTGATATGTGGAGATTTGACAGGTTTGATTTGAAGGTTTTGATAAGAAGGGACCCTGAGTATATAAAGTCTACTTTGCATCTCAGCTTATCCAATCATTTTCAAAGAGGTTTTGTCCTTAATATGACAACCATTAGAATAAAAAACAATCACACAAGACAAATTATCAATTAACTTTGCTATTGAAAGAAGGTTAAAAGTGAAGTCACTGGATTTAGACTGTTGTAGAAGGGTTAAGAATGTTTGATACTGCTCTGGAGTAAAATCAATATGTTGAGAATGTATCTCTGACCTTGAACCTTCATGGTTTTACTTTATCATTACAGTCTGTTTCATGATTTTTAAACTTGAACTGAGGTGGGAAACCATGCCTTCTATAGCACGTATCAATCACATGTCCTGTCTTTCCATAATGACTGCAGACATTAGAAGTAAATCGTCTTCCAAAACTACTTCTGTTAGTATCATTCATTGTTTTTGACTGATCACCAAAAATTTGTCTCTCTTGGTGTGTACTAATAAAACAAATCATATGTTGTTGAAAACTAACATGATAAGATGAAAAATATTGTGAGGGATCAATAATTTCGACCATGATAAATGTAGCAACCAGAGCCCTCAAATTAGAGTTCTATACCATATTATGAAAATAGAGAGATGAACAAAAATGAATAAAGGATATGAGAATAAAAATATTCTCTCTGTTGTTTTTTCTGTATTTCATTCAAAATAAAGAACTGAATATATACAAGTATTATATCCATTTTAGGTATAGCTAAATAAAGAAAACAAAATAAAATTATTACAATATGGTAATGTCATAAAAACAAATAAACAAAATTGATGATAATTTGATTATATCATAAAAACAAAATCACATAGTTAGTTTCCTTCTAGAAGCCTTCTATCCATATCCTCTCAAAATTTAAAAAGTAAAAACACAAAAATACATTAAATATAAATTATTTTCAACAAAAATAAGATAAAAAAAAATTAGGATAAGACAAAAATACATTAAATATGTATGTTCAAAAGGATACGTTTGTTTTTACAAATGGAAAGGTGCAGAGCGAAAAAATAAAATGAAAGTCGAAATTACAAGGAATAGAAAACTAATAATGAAAAGAAAAGTTTCAAACATTATTTCTACGCTAAATTTGATAGATTAGTAATTTTTTATTATAATGTTATATAATTATTTTTTAATTTATTAATATATATACTTATATTATAATAAATAAATATATTAATGATAAATAATAATAAAAATAAAAATAATAATAAATTTAATAAAATATAAAATATTAATAAAAATAAAAAATAAAAAAATATTAATAATAAGTTATAAAATAATAATAAATATTATTTTAATTTTAACAATAATAATTTATTTTTTATTTTAAGTTTAAAATAATTGATATTTTATAATTTTATCAATTAAATAATAATAATTTATCAATCACATCTAATAAATTAATTATATTTAATTTTTAAATTAATTTTAATTATAATTTTATTTATTGAAAAAATATTTTATCAATTATACTTATGACATTATTTATAAATTTTTATAAATTTTTTATTTTTATCATCTTTTTTTCATAATATAAACAACTAAATTCTGTAAGTAGAGTTTGAAATTTCCCAAATAGCTCGGATGATTGGGTTAGCAGTTTTTGCAGTTTTGTTGACTTACCTGTGGCTATGGAGAAGAAGCAACAAAAATGGAAACAGGTTACCGCCTGGTCCAAAAGGCCTCCCAATTCTTGGGAGTTTTCACTTGTTGGGGCCAAACCCTTATCGTGATCTGCACCAACTAGCTCAAAAGTATGGACCTATCATGTATTTGCGCTTAGGTTCTGTGCCAACCATAGTTGTTTCTTCACCCCAAGCTGCTGAACTCTTCCTCAAGACCCATGACCTTGTCTTTGCCAGCAGACCACCTCAGGAAGCTGCAAAGTACATTGCTTGGGGGCAGAGGAACTTGGCTTTTGCTCCATATGGTTCTTACTGGCGCAAAACGCGTAAGATGTGCACGTTGGAATTGCTAAGCCACGCCAAAGTTAACTCCTTTAGACCCCTGAGGGAAGCCGAACTAGACCTGTTGGTCAAGCATCTGAGAGAGGCAGCCAATGATGGAGCTGTGGTGGATCTCAGCGCCAAAGTGACAGCACTCAGTGCAGACACTGCTTGCAGAATGGTTTTAGGGAAGAAGTACACGGACCAGGACTTGGGTCAGAAGGGCTTCAAGGCTGTGCTGCAAGAGCTAATGTACTTGGCAGCAACTCCTAACATAGGAGATTACATTCCCTACATCGCTAAACTTGACCTTCAAGGGCTAATCAAGCGTATGAAGGTGCTGCGCAAAATCTTTGATGAATTCCTCGACCAAATTATTGATGAGCACATTCAATCAGAGAAGGGGGAAGAGGAGGTGAAGGATTTTGTGGACGTCATGTTGGGATTTGCTGGCACTGAAGAATTGGAGTACTGCGCTGAAAGGCCCAATATCAAAGCCATATTGCTGGTAAGGGAAACACATCATTTTTTCCTCTGACAGATTTCTTTTAAATCAAAGTCAGACATTTACTTGGATCAAATGTTTGACATGAACTCTGCATCCCAAAGTCCTAATTAATGAGTTAGTGTTAGCAATCTAATCCAATGATTTGTCATTATAGTGACTATATATTCCTCTAATAATTGAACAGAGGCTAAGAACGAATTTTATCTAGCTGTTCTTATATTTTCTTATTCACAGTGCCATATCCGTTAGACTGATACCAGTTTAGAAGAGCCTGTCATATATGCTCTGACTCTTCTTTTACGCCTTTTTTTTTTATTTTGTAAAGGACATGTTGGCTGGTGCAATAGATACTTCTGCTACAGCAATAGAGTGGACACTTTCGGAGCTGCTAAGGAATCCAGATGTGATGAAGAAAGTCCAAATGGAATTGGAAAGCGTGGTGGGCATGAAGAGGAGGGTGGAGGAATCAGACTTAGAGAAGTTAGAGTATTTGGACATGGTGATAAAGGAAAGCCTGAGGCTTCATCCAGTGGCACCATTGCTGATACCACACCAGTCCATAGAAGATTGCATGGTTGGAGAGTTCTTCATTCCTAAAGACTCAAGGTTGATAGTGAATGCATGGGCAATTATGAGAGAGCCAAGTGCTTGGAGAGAAGCAGAGAAATTCTGGCCAGAGAGATTTGAGGGAAGCAGCATAGATGTGAGAGGGTGTGAGTTCCAGCTGCTACCATTTGGGTCTGGCAGAAGGAGCTGTCCAGGAATGCAACTGGGTCTAACCATGATTCGTTTAACAGTGGCTCAACTTGTTCATTGTTTTGATTGGAAACTACCAAATGACATGTTGGCATGGGAGTTGGATATGACAGAGGAGTTTGGACTGACAATGCCTAGGGCCAATCATCTTCTTGCCATTCCCGCTCAACGCCTTCACTGTCAAAGTGATTGATCAAGATAACAAAACGTGGTGCAACATTATATTATTATATATGTTAAATGAATAAAAAGGAAGAAGACATTATGTATGCAATAAATGTAATTTGTCTCTTTACATTCATAACTATAAATGCCCTCAACTTTCACAGCCATGGTGGCCTACAGTGGCTTCAGCACATCTTTTTTTGGTTTGGTTTCATGTATTGTCTTTACTTGCACCAAGGATTTACCGGGTCTTTTAGTTAAAAGGTGTTTTTTTTTTTATCGTTTTCTAAAAGAAATAGATTTTCATGAAAATTTATATAATTATATAGTGAAGAGGATGGAATAAATTATTCAAGCGAATACAATGATGTGATATATTTTAGAGATTTGTCACAGCAGAGTAAATGTTGAACCAACCATAAATAAAGTGGATTGAGAGTTAGGCCTAACCATTGATTGAATATAAGTATTGAAATAAGCAAGTTGAATCCAAAATCAACACTATGTTAATTCTGTTACAAGCTAATTGAGATAATTTTGCATTCACTCAAACAAAACAAAAACAAAAACAAAAGAAGAGGGCATGGGATTAAGGATATATTTTCTCCAGTTGGTTATAAATAAATATAAATACATTTGTAAGTGCTTTTCAAAATAAGTGAATTTTAGTTTTGTGTTCTATATTTTTTTTTTTTTTGTTTTTTATCTTTGTAATTTCAAAATCACTATTTACAGTTCTTATTAACCAATTTTATTTTTTATCTTCTTCAAAATTAATTTTATTCGCTCCAAAATTTGAAATAACTATTTTTAGTTCTTGATATTTATTTTAAAAAGTCATATTTTTATTAGGAATTAAAAAAGTGAAACCGATAATAAGAATGAGTTTATATTATTTAAAATGATTATTGACTTTTTTTAATAATACTAAAAGTAATAATTTATAGTTTTAGAGAAAATAAATAAATAACTATTTAGAATGACCAATTTTTAATAATATTTTATCAAAATAATATATTAAACTAAATTTAATTTTAATATATTTAATCTCTATATTATACTAAAGTTCATTCTCTACAAGTCGCAGCATACATACATATTTTCCTTCCATACACATACATACAGTATTATCTTTACTTTGCAAATGAAGAAATGTAATTTGTCTCTCTAAATTAATAACTATAAATGCCTCAAATTTCACAGCCATGGTGGCGTACAATAGCTTCAGCACATCTTTTTCTGGATTTGTTTCAAGTGTTGTCTTTACTTGCACCAAGGATTCACAGGGTCTTCCGCTTAGTTACAAGGTGTTTTTTTTATTGTCGTTCTCTAAAAGAAACAGATTTCACGAAAATTTATATAATTAAATAAAAACTATATAAGTAGCAATACAGTGATGTGATATATTTTTTATATTTTATTTCAAATGCTTTGAATGAAATAACAATTATATAAATGAAAAAAATGACAAAAACGTCACATAAGTAATCGGAAAAAAATTGTAAATGATAACCTTCAATTAATCAGATATTTTATACTTTAAGATTTTTATTTAATATTTCGCGTGGGGCATAAAATATCAGGACCAGTATTTTCTTACGAGTGTCTATTTTTCATTACAGTTTATTAATAAAAGAGTGTAGGTTCAATTCCTCTTGTCCAGCCCAAGTCTCATTACTATGTTTATTTTGTGAGGGTTTCGCTCTTTAGGTCTGCCAAATTATTAAGTACATTTTTCTCCATGCTTATCTTTTTGCCTTTATTGGTAAAATTTCCACAATATAGTGCCCCAATTAAATGATTTTAATTTCATGTATTGAGATTGTGTAACCCTTTTACAAGTTTACTTAATTCATTTGAATAGTTAAATAAATTTATGTGCATTTTTAACGATCTAAATATAAATCTGAGCATGTCGTCTCTATAAGATCTTTAACACAACAATTATCGTTAGTATATGTTACAATTTTAATATATTATATATACTTAATTTAAATACATTTTAAAGTATAATTTTAAATTTCCACTGATTTCAAAACATTATATTGATTGGTGGTGAGATTTTAAACATCCTCTCCCAATAAGATTTCTTCAATACCAGGTGTATGCAAAATTATTAAAAGAACTAGGGTTGATATAATTTGGAACTTTAAATTTGAAAAAGCTGTAGGGATGGTAAAAAATAGGTTCATGTATCTGAAATTTAGTATAATCTGAAATTTGAAATTTGTATTTTTTCCGTAATTTTTGGTCAAATTTTATAATTCAAATGAATAATAGCAAAAGAGCAACCTCAACCACAATCACAAACAATTCATTTTGATTTTAATAAGTTGTTGTTGAATATATACAATTCAAATAAACAAGCTTGTAAAAACATATTGTATATATTAAAAAATCTTGTCGAGAAAGGACATTCAAAATCTCATTGTGCAGTCAATATACTGGTTTAAAAATTTGACTTTCAATATGATACTTTATATTGTACATAGATTAACTTTATATAATATACTGAAATTATTTCTCATATCCATGATTTTAGTTGTTGTAAAATCGTTCAAAAAGACAGGTTTTCAGTGATTTTCATATTTATATTATAATCGTTAAAAGGGTATAAGATTTCATTTAAACTACTTAAGTAAATTCGTGAAATTGTTATATACTTTTAATATTTACAAACATCTCATCATTTCTTCTTGTGATTTCATTTATATGAAATTAAAGTTGTTCAATAGAGTCACGATCTTTTTAAGATGAAATCACATTGTGTGAACACAATTTATTCATTCTGAAATTAAATTATTTTTTATCGATTTAGAAAATTTTCAGTGTGCATTTTACTATTTTAAAAATTTTGTCTCATATTACTAAACATACATTTTTAATTAAAAATATAGTAAAGCTCTTCAATTTTGGTACTACTATAAACTTTATTATAATCTTCTACATTAATTGTACGTTCATCTCCCCTACTATTTAAACTCTAATTTTACAATTTATATATATTTTATTTTATTTTAAACGTTTTACCTATATTTTTTTCCATCTACCTTATCCTCTATAAAAATTAATAAAATTTCCTATAAATTTTATCTTCTACAATAATTAAATATGATTTTTTTTTTATCAAACTTTGATATTGGTGTTGTTTTTCTATATCAAGTTATGAGTACACGTGACCATTGAAAAGTCGTCAGAGACGACGGATCGAGGCCCACCTTTTTAAACATTATTTATATTTAGTAAACAAAATATATTCATATCATATATTTAAAGTCACTCTTTTAAAAAATAAAAAGTAAAAATAACATTTGTAGTGATGCATTTACAAGTCATTGATTACATATTAGAAAACAATTGCATTTATTTTCTCTTTACATTATGTTAAATTTACCTTCACATTTCTCCAAATTTTGAAATGAATATTCATCTTTTTTATATTTTTCATAAAATAATATTTATATTTTTTTATTTTTTAAATAAATTTTGTTTTAGTTTTAATAAATAACTATGTCCGTCACTATTTTTTTTTTTTTCTATTTTCGGAATTGGTTACCTGTTTGGCAGTGGATGACCATTATTTTCCTATATTTTTAGAGATTTGTCGCAGCAGCACTAAATGTTGAACCAACCTTCAATAAAGTGGATTGAGAGTTAGGCCTAACCATTGATTGAATATAAGTATTGAAATATGCAAAATTGAATACAAGATCAACACTATGTTAATTCCGATACAAGTTAATCGGGATAATTTTGCATCCATTCAAACAAAACAAAAACAAAAGAAGAGGGCATAGGAATAAAGATATATTTTCTCCAGTTGATTATAAATAAATTTAAATACATTTTTAAGTGCTTTTCAAAATAAGTGAATTTTAGTTTTGCGTTCTATAACTTTTTTTGTTTGTTTATCTTTCTAATTTCAAAATCACTATTTATAGTTCTTATAGAATTAAACAATTTTATTTTTTTATCTTCGTAAAAAGTTAATTTTATTCACTCCAAAATTTGAAACAACTATTTTTAATTCTTGATATTTATTTTAAAAGATCATATTTTTATTAGAAATTAAAAAAGTGTAACAGATAATGCGAATAAGTACATATTAATTGAAATGATTATTGACTTTTTTTAATAATATTAATATTAATACAAAAAATCATACATTATTCATTTTTTTTATAAATCTTACATTAACTATCACATTATTCATTTTTTTTTATTTCCTGTCTCAACCATTTCAATTTATTTTGTAAAATCTTATTACTTCTTTTAACAACCTCCATTAAATAAACATTTTGATTTGAAATTAAAGTCTAAACATTTCTTTAAAAATTATCACAAAAATACTTAACTTAAATAAAATATAAATCAATTTAAAAAAATAAAAATACAAAAAATCATTGAATACAAAATTTTTTAACAAAAAAATAAAATAACAAAATAATAGGATCGTTAGAGCAAACTCACAACTTCTAAAAGTTAAAAACAACAATTCTAAAGTCATGACTCAATCCATGACTTCTAAACAAATTTCCAAAAACCTGAAGTTGTAAAACAATCCGTGACTTCTTCTTAACTAAATAAAAAAAATCTAAAAATGTAAAAGTAATGTCTTCATTTCGTGACTTCCATATAATTTTAAAAGTTTGTTTTTTAAATTGAAATAAAAAATATAATAATAATAATAATAATAATAATAATAATAATAATAATAATAATTAACTCATCATACGTAACATCACCATCACTTCAGTTAAAAAAAATCTCTTAACCTAAATTGTACTTGGATGTACTATTTTTTTCTAGAATTGTTACTTCAAACACCACTTATCTATTTTTATAAAATAATAAATTAAAATACACTATATATGTAAATAAATCGAGTTTCATAGTAGTGTTTTTGAGAAATTAGGTTGCCAATATTTATATATATAGAAACAGACACGGGAAGCAGTCTCTAGAACTTATTACACTGTCAAATCTCCCAAATAGCTCGGATGATTTGGTTAGCAGGTTTTGCTGTTTTGCTTACTTACCTGTGCCTACGGAGAAGAAGCAACAAAAATGGAAAAAGGTTACCGCCTGGTCCAAAAGGCTTCCCAATTTTAGGGAGTCTTCACTTGTTGGGACCAAACCCTTATCGTGATCTGCATCAACTAGCTCAGAAGTATGGACCTATCATGCACTTGCGCTTAGGTTTTGTCCCAACCATAGTTATTTCTTCACCCCAAGCTGCTGAACTCTTCCTCAAGACCCATGACCTTGTCTTTGCCAGTAGACCACCTCATGAAGCTGCAAAGTACATGTCTTGGGGGCAGAGGAACTTGGCTTTTGCTCCATATGGTTCTTACTGGCGCAAAATGCGTAAGATGTGCACGTTGGAATTGCTAAGCCACGCCAAAGTTAACTCCTTTAGACCCCTGAGGGAAGCCGAACTAGACCTGTTGGTCAAGCATCTGAGAGAGGCAGCCAATGATGGAGCTGTGGTGGATCTCAGCGCCAAAGTGACAGCACTCAGTGCAGACACTGCTTGCAGAATGGTTTTAGGGAAGAAGTACACGGACCAGGACTTGGGTCAGAAGGGCTTCAAGGCTGTGCTGCAAGAGATAATGTACTTGGCAGCAACTCCTAACATAGGAGATTACATTCCCTACATCGCTAAGCTTGACCTTCAAGGGCTAATCAAGCGTATGAAGGTGATCCACAAGATCTTTGATGAATTCTTCGACAAAATTATTGATGAGCACATTCAATCAGAGAAGGGGGAAGAGGAGGTGAAGGATTTTGTGGACGTCATGTTGGGATTTGCTGGCACTGAAGAATTGGAGTACTGCGTTGAAAGGCCCAATATCAAAGCCATATTGCTGGTAAGGGAAGAGATTTCTTTTAAATCAAAGTCAGACATTTACTTGGATCAAATGTTTGACATGAACTCTGCATCCCAAAGTACTAATTAATGAGTTGGTGTTAGCAATCTAGTCCGATGATTTCTGCAGGGAACCAATGATTTGCCATCATAGTGACTATATATTCCTCTAATAATTGAACAGAGGCTAAAAATGAATTTTATCTAGCTGTTCTTATATTTTCTTATTCACAGTGCCATATCAGTTAGACTGATACCAGTTTAGAAGCGCCAGTGATATATACTCTAACTCTTCTTTCACGCCTTTTTTTTTTGTAAAGGATATGTTGGTTGGTTCAATAGATACTTCTGGTACAGCAATAGAGTGGACACTTTCGGAGCTGATAAGGAATCCGGATGTGATGAAGAAAGTCCAAATGGAATTGGAAAGCGTGGTGGGCATGAAGAGGAGGGTGGAGGAATCAGACTTAGAGAAGTTAGAGTATTTGGACATGGTGATAAAGGAAAGCATGAGGCTGCATCCAGTGGCACCGTTGCTGATACCGCACCAGTCCATGGAAGATTGCATGGTTGGAGAGTTTTTCATTCCTAAAGACTCAAGAGTGATAGTGAATGCCTGGACAATTATGAGAGAGCCAAGTGCGTGGAAAGAGGCAGAGAAGTTCTGGCCAGAGAGATTTGAGGGAAGCAGCATAGATGTGAGAGGGTCTGACTTTCAACTGATACCGTTTGGGTCTGGCAGAAGGGGATGTCCAGGACTACAAATGGGTCTAACCATGATTCGTTTAACAGTGGCTCAACTTGTTCATTGTTTTGATTGGAAGCTACCAAATGAGATGTTAGCATGTGAGTTGGATATGACAGAGGAGTTTGGACTCTCAATGCCTAGGGCCAATCATCTTCTTGCCATTCCCACTCAACGCCTTCACGGTCAGAGTGATTGACCAAGAGAACAAAACGTGGTGCCAACATTATGCATACTAAATCAATAAAAAAAAGGACACATTATCTATGCAATAAATGTAATTTGTCTTTCTATATTTTTTACTATAAATGCCTCATATTTCGTAGCCAAGGTGGCCTACAATTGCTTGAGCACATTTTTTTTTTGTTGCTTTTGTTTTATGTATGGTCGTTTCTTGCACCAAGCATTTCAGCGGGTCTTCTGCTTAGCTACAAGGTGTTTTTTGTCGTTTTCTAAAAGAAATAGATTCTCATGAAAATTTATATAATTAAATAAAAATTATATAAGTGAAAAGGATGGGATTAATTATTCGAGCGAATGCAATGGTGTGATATATTTATGTATTTTATTTCAAATGCCATAAATGAAATGACAAAAACGTCACATAAGTAATCGGAAAAAAAAAATTGTAAAAGATAACCTTCAATTAATCGGATATTTTATACCCTAAGGTCTTTATTTAATAATTCGCGTGGGGCATAAAATATCAGGACCAGTATCTTCCTGCGAGTGTATTTTTTTATTACGATTTGTCAATAAAAGAGTATAGGTTACATTTGTGCAGCCCAAATCTCATTCCTATGAATGTTTTGTGAGAGTTTCGCTTTTTATGCCAGCCAATTTATTGAGTACATTTTTCTCCGTGTTTATTTTTCATTGCTAAACATATTATTCTTTAATAAAAGATAATAAATCTCCATTTTTCATTCAGTTTTGTTACTACTTTAAACTTTATTATAATCTTGTTGTTTTTTTCCCTTAATTGTAAACTCATCTTCACTACTATTTAAACTTTAATTTTAAAATTTATGTTTCCTTTCATTTATTTTAACGCTTTACGTATATTTTTTCCCCACCACCTTCTCCTCTATAAAAAATAACTAAATTTATAATAAATCTTATCTCCTATATTAATTAAATATGATTTTTTTTTCATGAAATTTTGATGTTAATGTTGTTTTTTTATCAACTTATGAGTATTCCCGACACGTGACCGTTGAATAATCGCCAGGGACGGATCGTGGCCCACTTTTTTAAACACTATTATTATTTATTAAACAAATATATTCATACCATACGTTTAAAGTCACTCTTTAAAAAGAAAAAAAAAATTATGATGTATTTACAATTCATTGATTATATATTAGAAAACAATTGCATTTATTTTCTCTTGACATTATGTTAAATATATTTAACATTTCTTCAAAATTTTCAAATGGATATTCATTTTTTTTTATATTTTTTAAAAAGAGTATTTATATTTTTTTAATTTTTAAATACATATTTACTTTCTTTTATTTTTAATAAATAACTATGTTGGTCACCATTTATCTTTTGTCTATTTTTCAGAATTGGTTAGTTGTTTGGTAGTGGATGACCATTATTTTCCTATTTTTAGAGATTTGTCACAGCAGCACTAAATGTTTAACTAACCATAATGCATTGATAGTTAGGCGTAACCATGGATTGAATATAAGTATTGAAATAAGCAAATTGAATCCAAAATCAATACTATGTTAATTCCGTTACAAGCTAATTGGTATAACTTTACATCCATTTAAACAAAACAAAAACAAAAAAGAGGGCATAGAAATAAGGACATATTTTCTCCAGTTTATTATAAATCAATTTAAATACATTTTAAGTGCTTTTCAAAATAAGTGAATTTTAGTTTTGATTTCTGTAATTTTGTTTATTTGTTTTTTTATCTTTCTAATTTCAAAATCGCTATTCTCAGTTCTTATAAAATTAACCAAATTTATTTTTTTAGAAAATTATTTTTTATCTTTGTAAAAGAATTAGTTTTATTTACTTCAAAATTTGAAATAACTATTTTTAGTTCTTGATATTTATTTTGAAAAACATATTTTTATTAGGAATTAAAAAAATATAACTGATAATACAAAGGAAGTAAATGTTTCTTCAAATGATGATTGACTTTTCTTTAATAATACTAAAAATAAAAATTTATAGTTCTAGAGAGAGAAAGAATAAATAATTTCTTGCACTGATTGATGTTGATCAATAATTTTAGGACCAAAATAATATATTTAAATTAAGTATAATTTTAATATGCCTAATTTTTATACATAAAACAGTAATTTGACATTACTGTTTATCCTATACTTTCATTTGACATTAAATTTAATTAATAAAATATTATATTATTATAAAATAGTAATATATATTAATGTTATATAGGTGTAAAGATTAAACAGTAGTGTTAAAGTAACACTAAGTTACTACAGTTCGTTGTCTACTGGTCACAAGGTTAACACAGACAAATCTTTCTTCCTCTTATAGGCATACTGCACTACCCTTATGTTGTTGCTCGTGAATAAATGAATAATTACATTCTCTTTAATCACTTACAACATTCACACTATGCTCTTGAATAAAAGACTTCCAAAGCGGTGAATGCTGAGGTTACCTCTGCACCTTATAAGTTCTAATACTATCTTTTTCTTTTAAGAATCAAAATTAAAATTAATCCATTTTAAAAAAATTAAATATATATTTGTGATATGTTTGTTATCTAAAATATCATCATGATAATTAGTCATCACTTTTATGATGGAGTGTATTAATCTTAAGAATGGACTGTTGATTTTTATGAGCGTAATCTTGTTTTTGCTTTCATGAAAATAATAAACTAGTATTAGAATGTATTATCTTTGACATAAAACATTCGTGAAGCTTAATATGTTATGACTAATAGTTTGTTCTGATATCCTATCATTAAAAAAAAAAAAAAAAAAAAAAAAAACAGCCAACATCATTCTTAGTTCATCAATTTTCGCATCAATCTTATTATTATCCCATTTACATTTAAGAATAGGTACATAAAACTAGGTATAATATTTTCAATGACACCATAGTTAGGCATTCATCCCATCCCACAAAAATGTTTCATCTTTCAAAGTGGAGAACTTCATCGAATTTGTATAGAGAATGACACCACTATTTCACAATCTACTTTTATTATCTTAAGACTTTGTATAAAACGAAAATTTATTAATTGTATCCAGAACAATAAAGACATCAAACTTAAGTCCATTTGCAAATCATGTTATTGTTTCAAATATTGAAGGTGTTCTTGTATGGGCCTTGAAGAGGTCTTCTTTACGATCAAACGTCGATATGTCGATATCCGGTGTTTGGTCTTTGACTGTGGCGGAAGAAGTACTTACAAAAGCTAATGGGGTTTGATAAGGTACCTTTCAGGTTGAGCGTTGCGTTATTTACGGGGGTTGAAAGCAATGTACATGTGGGATCAATTGTCCAGTTTGTAGTTTTCCAAACTGCTACTGTTGTCGGTATAGATGGACTTGGCAGTGATAAAAGATAATAATATTTAACCTTCGCTTGTCGTTTCAAGTATCCAGCCTATGTTCGGTTAATGGTGACTCTTGACTTGTATGCCTTTCGATCGAGGACTCCTCCGCCTGTATTCAGGTGAATATACTGACTGTATATTCCTCTAATAAATGAATAGAGCCTTAAGAATGAATTTTATCTTCATCTAGCTGTTTTTATCTTTTCTTATTCACAATGCCATATCAGATGGACTAATACCAGTTTAGAAGCGCCTGTCATATATACTATCACTCCGCTTTCACGCCTTTTTTTTTTTTTGTTAAAGGATATGTTGTTGGTTGGTTCAATAGATATTTCTGCTACAGCAATAGAGTGGACACTTTCGGAGCTGCTAAAGAATCCAAGGGTGATGAAGAAACTTCGAATGGAATTGGAAAGCGTGGTGGGTATGAAGAGGAAAGTGGAGGAATCAGACTTAGAAAAGTTAGAGTATTTGGACGTCATAAAGGAAAGCCCGAGACTGCATCCAGTGGCTCCGTTGCTAATAGCACACCAGTCCAGGGAAGATTGCATGATTGGAGACATTTTCATTCCTAAAAGGTCAAGGGTGATGGTGAATGCATGGGCAATTTTAAATCAGTACTAAACTAATCTACTGACAAATCTCTATAGACATACTCTCTTTCTTTGCATATATCTTCACTCCCAACTTTCAACAATTTCCTCTACATAATACTTTTTAGAATGAGAAGTCAAGCCATCTAACATATCATATATACACAAGGTTTGAGGGTGATCCCTATTCTCAACTGTAAATATAGTAGATCTCCCATTCACTTGAATAATACTTTGCCCAGGAGATTTCCTCAGTTTAAGACATTTCATCTTCCTTCTAATATCTGCAACTCCATCCCACATTTCAGCTGATGCATATATATTAGCCATCTCCACATACGGAACTGCCACTTGGGGCTCCAATTCAAATAGCTGTTCAAACACGTACTTACCCATCTCCATCTTATCATGAAGTTTGCAAGCAGAGAGCAATGCACTCCATATGCCAGCATCAGGTTTAGAAGGCATACTTTTAATAATCTCTAAAGCTTCTGTGAGATGTCCTTTACGACCAAGAAGATCAACCATACAAGAATAATGGTCTATACCTGGGCTTATGCCGTACTTTTGTGTCATCATGTTGAAGCACTCCAATCCGCTTTCTAGTAAACCTCCATGCGCACAAGCTTGGAGAACAGCAAGAAATGTTATGTGGTTTGGTTTTAGCCCCGTTTCTAACATCATAAAAAATAGGTCCAAAGCATCTTTAACATCTCCATTCAAAGCATAGGCAGTAATCATGGTTGTCCAGGAGACGACAGTTCTGTTAACCATGCCACAGAACACCTCCTTAGCATCACTAAAAGATCCACACTTGGCATACATGTCAATTAGTGCGTTACAAACTACAACATTATCTTTTAATCCTTTGTTGACAGAGTAATTGTCAACCCATTTTCCGAGTTCAAGCGCCCCCGTCTGGCCACAACCTGAAATCAAAGCAAGCACAGTAACCAAATCCGGTTTCTCACCAGCTGTTTCCATTGCATTAAACAGGGTCAGTGCCTCACTCATAAACCCTTTCTCAGCGTACCCACTGATCATTACAGTCCAGGATACACAAGTTTGGTCAGCCATGCAATCAAACAAAAATCTCGCCGAATGAACATCCCCACCTTTGGAGTACATACAAATAAGAGTATTCACCACACAAACATCAGAATCACAACCCAACTTAACTCCATGAGAATGTACTAGCAAACCATGAAACAGTGCCTTAGGTTGCACGCATGACGAAAGCAAATTGAGAATTGTGCTAATGTCCGGGGCAAACGCACCATCTAGCATCCCTTTGTAACAAACAACAGCCTTGACATGCTTTTCAAATTTCGCATATGCTGCAATCATAGAATTCCAGGACACAACAGACCTCAGACCAGTGTCAATTTCATCAAACACCATCTCTGCCGAGCCCAAGTCACCACACTTGGCATATCCAGCAACCAAAGTGTTAGCCACGGAAAGATCATCGTGAATACCAATTCGAACCCCAAAGGAGTGAACTGCACCCAAAAAGCTCAGACTTCTCACGCGCAAAATGGCGTCAATGAGTAGCAAGACAGTAACTGAATCGGGACGAATCCCCGAAAGCCTCATCTGACGTAGAAGACAAGACAGCCTATCAAGAAAGCCAGAGTGAGCAAAACCCAACAGCATTGCATTCCAAGAAGCAATGTCCCTGACGGGCATTTCAACAAACACATTGTGTGCGTCTTCCAACTGACCACACTTGACATACATATCAACCATTGCGGTTTGTACGTAGATATTGGATTGGAAGCGGGATTTGAGGACGTGGGCATGGATGATTTTGGAGTTTAGGAGATGGGAAAGTTTGGCGCATGCTTTTAAGAGGAAGGGGAAGGTGGAGTTGTTGGGTGTGAGGGCATTTCGCTTCATGTGGCGAAAGAGAAGAAGGGCGTTGTGGGCATTGCCCTGATTGACAAGGTGTCTTATGTTGGAGTTGCAAGTGAAAAGGGTCCATGAACGGTTGATGCATGAAGTCACACCACCACTGTAATGCCTTACCATTTCTCATTGCTCTTCTTTCCACACAACACTTCTTTCCCCCAACAACCCAACAACATCATACATAAACGCTACCTATTTATTACGCGCTCAAATGTTGAGGTCCAACGTAAGTAACAACACAAAAGAAAGGGAATTGTAGGATCACATTTAAGAAATATGTATGTTTATTAGTTGTTAATTAACTTTAAAATTTTATTTTCAAGCCATCAAACCACTTGATTAGAAAAATGGATCCAAAAAAAGAAAAATCATTTTTTTTATTGATTTTCAGTTTTTAATTTTTTTTTTTTTTTGTAAACATGTTAGATTCATTTGGTTTTAAAGACTTTCGTGTTTTAAGACCTCTTTTAAATACTGTTTATTTTATTTATATTTTTCGGTTTTTTATTAGAAATAAAAAGTAAAAATTAACTTTTACAAATATTTACTTATGAAGAAATATCATTAAAAAATATATTTTATCCGTATAAAATTTATTGGTAAGATAATGTTTGATTCAATTTATATATTATAATTTGATATATCTATATTTTACGTAAGATGTTCAATAAAGCATTTCTAAGTTTGATATTTTCTTTATTTATACACGACTCAAATACTCATTTTTTTTTTTAAAAAAGAACTATTAAAAATAGAAGGTTAAAAGAACTCTTTATCAATAATTTTAGCATATACATAGTGATTTTAGCATATATATAATTTGCAAGATAGATGTTTATTTATTGGACTAAAATTTATAATAAATAAATACTTTGTAATGTATGAATTCTCCTATGGTTAAAAAATTTATAATAAATAAATCTTTTGAACAATTAAATTATATTTTACATTAGAAGATAATCAATTTATGTTGTGATACACGGCTACTTTTAACTTTTGACCATTTTTAAAAAAAAAAATATTGAAATTCAATTTTGAAAATATAGAAAAAAAATTATAGATTGATGAAAAAAAAAAAACTCTTTAAACATATTCTCGTTAAATAAAATATTCCAAAAAAGTCTTATTAAAGAATAAATATTATAATAGTAAATTATTGAACATACATCTTTTTTTAATATTGAAAACACTTAAATATTATATCTAGTAGTGATTTTGCAAACACCTAAGCTTTGGCGAATTCATTATTAAAAGCATTCCACAAGATGGTGTCTAACGTGACTTTTAAGTTATTTTGGTTGAAGACATACACAGAAGTTTAGATTTCAAGATTGAGCACTATCAACTATTATATCGTTAAGATTGTCCTATAAAAAAATCCTTTAAGATTATCAACAACAAAAAAAAACCACGTACCAATTGCGCTAACATTAAGGATTAACTCTTAACTCTGATAATTAATGTGCAAAGCTTCGAAGTTACAAGAGGTGGTTCTGAAGAATTGGTAGAAAAACTCTAAATGAAAATTATTATTTGAGTTAGAAGGTGGATTAATGTGATGATTGATGGCTAAAATAGGTTAAATAATAAAACATTTAATAGAGTTTTGTAACGTGGCAGATCCTTAGTCTTACGTGGGATCTGTTCTCTTACCTGTGTTGGGTCGCTTTATATATACATTTCATGTGAGAAAACAGCAAGATCATCCAACCCAGTTCTTGAGAATCGAGCTATGTTGCCGAGGAATCCGGGGACAGGACAAAGAGAATGCTGAAACACCCTTCATTCAATATACATTATATCAATAAATAACGTCAACTATCAACGTCGTGTCAATGCTGTCGCCTCAATTTTCAAAACCTCTATTCCTTGTTACTATAACTACTCCTTCCTTTCTACTTCTGCGAGCACACACACATAAATATATATATAAACCCTACAAGTTTTGAATAGGTTGGCTGGGTAGCTATGTCCAATACAATGAAATTGTTCATACCTGCTTTGTTTCTATTTCTGATGTTTACCTTCAATGTCATGTATGTTTTTCAAGGGGAAGCACTTATCAGCAAAGGAGTTGTGGCTTCTGGGAGTTCTGCAACTATTGTGAGTTTGAATCTCTCCTCTGTAATCTATCTACATCTTGATGACTGTGTTATTTTGACTTGATTTATGGGAATAGGTTAAGAGTGTAATCTTTGTGTACTGCTAGTAACAATATATATCAATCTATCATGAATGATCATTGTTATGTTTTTTAATTACTATAAAAATCAACAAATTTTGTAATACATTATCATTCTCTGAATAAATTCAATTGTAATGAAACTCGTAAATACTCTCACAAATGATACATGGAGATGTGAATAGGGTTTGATCAATGTTTTTCTCTGGGAATAACTAGATTTAATTATGCAGACAGGTGGCTGTGAAAAGCAAAGGGGTGAATGCAAGGAAGAAAGGAGTGGGTCGGAAGAAAGTGTATTAGAGAATGAAGATTATGTCTATACCAACTCCATGCCTTAGATGTTGAAGTTTAGCCTCGTTGCTTGTCTTGTAGTAAGAGGAATTCTTCTGGGGGATAATGTGTTGATGTTGTTGAATTCATTACAGCTTGTCCAAATCTAAGCTAGCCGCATTGACGATTGTAAAGGATCTATAACTTTTTATTTATTGTTTACTGGTTCATAACATTAGTGATGATGTTGTTTCTTTGGCAGTTAGACACTTTTTGCAGTTCAGTGGTATTTGAGTAGTAAAGCTGTATCTGTCTTCTCGATTAGAGTTGGCTTGGCTCATCAATTACAAATGCTAGCAACATTTTTCACTACTAAGTAAATTTTATGACTGACTGTATGACTCGCATGAGATTTCTCCATAATAAAGAAGTGTGTTATTGAACTAATTCGCAATAAAGATGACTTGCGATGCTGAGATTGGGATTATTTTGTAGATCATTGCTGAGAGTTTCAGACTAACTGATCCTTCAGAAGCTTTTGCTTTTACTAATTAGTTATCAAGTAAAATAAAGAACGCGTCAATAAGTTTTAAAATTTTATTCTCTATTGTTTCAGTAACATGTAATATAAAAAGCGCTAACAAAATTAAATGGTAGTTTATTCGAATATAATTAATTTCTAACATTCTTATATTAGACCTTAAACATTAACCATATTAAAATAGAGAACAGTTCATAATATGAAGTTAACAGAGCATGCTCATGTGGATGTCTTATTAAATCGCTATTCTTTATAAAAACGTCCAGTAAAGTATGATCTAGTACTAAAATAAAAATTCTCAATATTTACCTATCCCATGATCATCTCTTCTATTATTATTTTTCTTGGTGCATTACCATATTAATATCTATAAAAGAGTGTGAGTAGAACATATCAGAGAAGAGTACACATAAAAAGAGCTACCGAAGAAAATCATTTGATGCGATTGCACAATTGTGAACCTAATTAGAGGCTCAGGCCAAGAAACAGAAACCGTAAAAACTGAATTTTCTGACATCCATCATATCTATAACAAATACTTACATTTGTATCTTCATTGGACAAATTTATGTACGTCAGTTACAAGTAAAGCTTCTTGCTGTCAAACTATACTGGAAGCTCCACCATACAATATGGTGATTACAACAATAAACGCTACACTAATGCCTATAAAATTTACAATATGGATGAGGTAAGAAAAAAACACTAATAAATGTTATTAGATAATAAAATTTTGCAACGAGGTCCTATCGGGGTCGTGTTAATGACAAAAATGTGGCTCGCCAATTGGTTACCTTAGCCCGACCACTTTAGCAAAGCAAACGAGAACAATGGCCTCCAGCATGCCTGCCAGCCCTGGCACATGCTGATGTATTTCAAGATGTTAGACCTTAGTCTGAGCTCCAAATCATTTTTGAGACCCGGAGGTTGGCTTGTATCTTGTTATCATGACCGTAACAAAAGGCACATGTCCATCCTAAATCTGCAATGGATCAAACGAAAGAAATATAAGTACATGGATCATGGCAGCATGCCAAGAACCCAAAACAACGTTCAATAAGAACTACAAACATATATCAACCCATTTACCAGGTAAGCCCGTATTTGTATCTCAATTATGTAACTGACTCTGCAAATTAGAATTACATGTTTAAGATTTCTGACACACACAAGATGCTCATACTTGGTGTACGAACATCATATTACATGAGAATATATGATGTCAAGAAATCTAAGAATTTTCACACAATTATATTTAATTGATCATAACAAGAAATAAGGTTTTTGAAATTTGAATTTCCCTAAATTTCAGTTACCCAGAAGGAGAAGAGAGCCAACGAACCAAAATCCCTACAAATACAATAGAGAGACTAGAATGCATAGACCCGCATTAACATACTTTGAGTTGAAATTAAGAGGTAAACATCAGAATTTGCATTTATCTGTCAGTCGCTAAGATCCTGCAACCCCTTAAATAACACTTTGTTGATCCAAAAAGCAGGTAGATGTAGATCTCCATTAATGGATTAGGAAGAAGGTTGCAATGGTGGGATACTACATCTAGACCCAAAACTTCAAGATAAGAGTATATGAATCTTTTCACTCAAAAATTTGTTATCGTCAGTGTAACCCATTATTAATCAGTGTAGGCTTCTTCACTCACTGGAATTTCTAACATTCTTCCTCTCAAAGTGTAAATCCAAATATGTATGCTCCCCCTAAAGATAGGATTTAGCAACCAAAGTCTTCTTAAATGCTCCATCTACAACTTGGTTGTGACTGAACCCTTGGCAAATATTCTACCCAATAAAAACATCTTAAATACTTGTGGGGAAGCTAGAGTGAGCCCCAGAGGATATAGACCTACATTAATGGGCTAAGTAAAAGAGCTAGACCATCTTAACCTAAAACCTTAAGGCAATGAGCATTTGAGTCATTTATCTATATTTTCCCCACTTAACCTTTGCCTAACCAACGTGGGATTTCATACTCACTTGAATTCCCCAGGGTAGAAAACAATGAGAATTTATCTCTTGTTACAACGATTATGCTTTAAGGTTATCATCACACTAAAATAAAAAAGAAAGAAATAGAACACAAGTAAAGGGTGTTACCAGAATAGCAGTTTTTTTTCTTTGCTCAAGGACCAATAGATGATCATGGCCATGTGTACTAATAAAAGACCTATTATCCACGTGAATTGTTAATTCTGTTTCAAAATTGTACCATAAACAAGTTGAATAGCCACTGTCAACATAGTATGCTACTGTGCCTGTTACCAGGGTGATGCCATCAAGTAACATTTCCTCACATCTAAATTTGGCAAGTTGCATGTTTAAACTCACCATAAAATAGTTTCAAATTAAGACTAAATTATAGAAAAGCATTCAATTCACAAGGTTCCCAACCATAGTGGGGTTTGATTACAATCTATGCAACGTAGAGAGTGGGAGCAGGGAAAAAAAACAAAGAACATAAAAAGGACAGCACATTGCACCAGCCTCCTCCATCTTTTGTCTTTGGGATGGGTAAAATGTGCACAACCTTACCCATAAGAATGAGAGGCTGTTTGCACAACTAGAACACATATCCACCAGGTCCAAGGCTTAAAAAAAATTACTATGATGCGGAAAAAAATGGCATGTCAAAAATAGGTGAAATAATCTTTTTGAACACCTAATTCACATTTAGCACAGTATCTTAGCACAACATATAACATCCAAAAACTTTTAAAAAGAAAAGAAAATTACTGAGTAGTTGCTTATGCAGTCCCTGTAACCAGCCTTTCCCGTTCATCTAGCTTCTTGATCTTCACAATGCCAAAGAGCACTTGAAAACCAAATATTGCACAGAACACATATGCTATAGTGGCAGGCACCTGAAAAAGGTGGCGTGAAAATTACAAATGAAAAAGTGCCACTACCACCACACCATCAATTAATTGAATTGAAAATCACCACAAAAAAGATAAGATGAGAACAGCTTACCCTAATTGAGTTCAGATACAGAATTGTTGCAAGATTTATTAGGCTCCCAGCAGCTATTGCCTATTGACAAAAAGGCAACATAAATATGCATTATCGGGCCAACTTTTCTCATCTCTTGTCATATACACATATCATACATATATCCAAAGTTTTCGTTCTAAAAAAGCATGCACATGCTTTATAACTACGTGCGTGGAATATACTTCTGTCAAGAGCCAACTTACTATACACATCCATTATTCACTCAAAAATCTCTTGAAAGATAAGAATATTCTATCGTTTTTTAAGTAATTTGAAAAATAATGATTCATGCCTTCCCGAAACATGAAAAACAAACAAGGCACTCACAAACGTCCCAAACTAATAAAAGGAGAAATACAAATATTTGAAGGCAGGTAAGGTTATCCAGTGTAGTTCAATGTCATCAGAGCAGGACTAGGCATCCGTTTCATTTCCATAATTTAGAGTTGTTGTTGCAAGTCTATTTGCACAAAAGCAGACAGTTTTACAATCAATACTATTTGAAGGGCATGCATAGCTACAGAAAATGACAACAGGCTATTTTAAATGGACTCGATCACTCAAACCAAATCCCAAGAAATTAACTTAGTTAGAGGTCAGATTTACTCACATTCCCTATTGTCTTCTGGACAGTGGCAATACGCTGGAATGCCCTCTCAGATTCCAAAGTTCGGACTCGGAGCTTTAGGTCACCTTGCTCCTATGCAAGAACAAAGGGCAGGAGGATATGATCTAGAATTCCAGAACAAACAAAAGATGCAAATAAAACAAATAACTGTTTGTGCGCGTTGGTTAGGCGTTTGAAAGTTGCTAAACAGATATTCCCAGATCCCCGCACAGGAAATGGTTAAGTGACTCTTTTGTTTCATTGGAGCAAACATAAGTTATGTTAAATATAGCATCCAACCTAATTATGTCTACAAATATCCAATACATACCAATCTTTGGATGATTTCAGCAAGCTTTTCAACCCTATCAGCCTGTCTAAATAAATTGTAAAATGCTTGAGATTGTCTGTCCCATCTCTTTCTCAAGTCCTGTACATTTAGAAGAAAGATATGAGAAAGGAAATCATAATACTTGTCCTAACTTCAAACATGGAAGAAGTTTGTGACTGCCTTTATGATAACTTCAACTCCTGCCTCACGGAATCTTAACAACTCCAGAGCATAACTGCAGGACCGGGAAAGATTGCAATGTTAGATATGAAAAGCATATAATTAAAACATTTTAATGTCTAAAAATAATTAAAACATCATAAACTATGAATACAATACTCACGGTCTGGCAATTTCTGTAATATCAAAACGAGGATCGAGGCCCTTTCCGATGCCATCCAACACTGCAACAAAAGTAATTACTGGTTACCTTGCAGTCATAGGCATAGAACATATAGAAGTAACACATTAAACTCCCAATATTCACCTGAGAAGGCTCTAACAACAAATGTGAATGTAGCAGGAAACCGAAAGGGCTGGTCTGCTGCAATGGCTAATAAATCCTCACCTGTTTAAAGTATGAGAGCTACAAGTAAGTGATAAGGGATTGAAAAATGTTACTGGAATATAAATCATGCTTGGTTTGATGGAATGATGAAATGGGAATGGTAATCAAATTTTTATTCCTATGTGTTGTTTGCTAAAAAGAAATAAAATGATGACTTCATTCCTTCTGTTATGCTTCACATGCTATGAATTTAAGAAAATGCAACAAAAATAAACTTGGCCTTCCCAGTGTGAGCCAACCAAATTTTTGGGCTCAGCCTTTTCTTTTTGTGGTCTAAAACAAACATATTGATCCAAAAAATATTTGGCACTCGAACAGGTAAGCCGGATGAGATGGGCCAATTTTAAAACATGTTGGGAAATGGAATCATATTCCATCACTTCTGCCATGGAATACATGTCCCATAATTGTACCCTGAATGTCCATTCCCATTCCAATAACTTAACCAGGATGGGAATAGGAATGATCAATTCCATTTGACCAAACTTGCATTGCACTAATAGAACAAAAACAGCCAAGGAAGTACTGAAAGTTCCGACATGCAAAATTCTTATAGTTTACACAACAGTTCATGTCAAACTTTAAGAATGAAATCACTTTAAACAATCAGAAAACCAAGTTCAAAAGGTATAGTATATCGAACTATATATAACTTTCCACCTGACCTACTTGAGTACTACTGGATATAAGTCAACAATCCATAACCCATAGCCAAAACAATATATCCTTCACTATAACTCATCTGTTTTTTATCTTCTCATATGATTCATTTCATGGACAATAATGGTTTTATGCATACATTCAGATAATCTAAACTTCAAGACAAATTAGACCAGCTGAATTACCAATAGCAGCCAGACGTTCTTTCTTCTTCATTACTTTTTCCTCTTTGCTTAATGGCTTTTTGAATCCAAGTTCAGCTGTTGCCATCTCTCTCTCTCTCTTTTGTGCAGCCAAACGCTCTTCAAAGCTATAAAAAAAGAAACAGGGTTCAAGAGCTCAAGGTCAGATATTGTAGTAGGTTGCTAACCATCTAATGAGTACAGATATTCTAAACCACAAAAATATTAGTGGGGATATAGGCTTAAAATATCAACAAGAAATTTGCTGTAACAATTTTCAAATAAATATGACTTTCTTTTTCATTGGCAGGAGAAAAAGTTAAGACATTGACGAGTCGATGCAATTTGATCCTACCACTTGAGCCAACCCTAGTATCACTATATTCTAGACATAACATAACTAATCAGGACAGCCAAATACTCAAGCACAAATCCCAATCAGAAACATAATTTTTCTTTTCCGGGTAAAGGCTTAGAATCTCCTATTCACAACACTTTCTTAAAGTAGTTTTAAGCAGCCTATGCAGGAATCACAATCAATAATTTACATGCTACTGCTACATTACGATATTGATTTATAGAAATACAACTTCTAAGTCAATGTAGATGTTTTGAATTGTTCCATGTATTCCCATTAAAAGGATTAAATAAATTACCTATTAAGGAAGAACTGGGCTGTTCGTTTAACAGCAGTCATATCTCCAGTTGGGACAAGAACACCCATTTGAACCATTGATTGAAGGACCTGCATCGTACACAAGCTTCATTTGGTAAGTAATTTAAAATTGAGAATGGAATATCATGCTAGATTCTTCATGGCCTTTATGGAAACACCATCCATAAAAATCAATTATACCTTTTCTGGATTCTTCTCATAAATTCCATAAAAAGCTTCAAGTAAACCTTCTCGAATGTTTTGACTGATACTGTAAGGTGCAACACCAATCATAACAGCAGATGTATTCATCAAACCAAAGTGTGTTTGACTAGTACTATCATATTTTAAAAATATACAGAAAAGATAAAGACAATACCTTCCCATCATTCCGAAATCATAAAAGATCAATCTTCCACCATTGACATCATCAACTGCAATATTTCCTGGATGCTGCATGAACAGTATAAATATTATTTACAGCTTACAAGAGTATCAAATTGAACCCCTAGAGTGATAATCATCAAATAGGAAAAATCGTTATCCCTCATTCAACACAATTTCTTCCCCAACACAATTTCTTCCCCAGAGAAGGAAAAAAAGCATGGCAAGGCAATATTTTAAGGAGTCCCTAACATGGTATTTTGGATGCTTGGCTGTCACTATTCCTCATCACAGGAAGTTACTTCTAATGCCCTCGTGAATAAGCTCTAGGGAAGCTTCCCGAGGTAATAGATGATAATCTATATGACAGAAGCAGCAAGGTTCTTGTACCTCATGCAAAAGATGCTTAATGTCACAGTACAAGAGCAAGATAAGTCATGAGCGACAACTCAAAAATTCTAAGAACAAGAACAGTACGCACAGGATCAGCATGGAAGAAACCATGTGATAAAATCTGCTCCAAGTAAGACTCCACTGCATATCGCCCTAACCTGTAGAAGATAAAGTATACATTATTTTAATTTGAACTTAAAAAGCCATCATCAGTTCTTAAAATTCACAGAAGTAGAAGAGAAAATGCCTATAGTAACTTGACTTGAAGAAATTCAGATGACATTAACCTTTTGCGATCAACACCAAGTTCATCTAAAGCTTGTATTTTATTTATTTTAATCCCGGGAACATACTCCATTGTCAGAATCTGCATTGGAAAAATGGTTAAATTATATAGATAAATAAGAAATACAACATAAGTAAAATGGGAAAGATGTATAACTGCAATAGTTTATCTATGGGAACTGAATGTTAAACCTGTGGTGTGGTATAATCCCAGTATATTGTAGGGACTTTCACATAATCCAATTGCTTAAAGTTACTCGCAAATAGTTCAGCATTAGCAGCTTCCTTGGTGTAATCAATCTCCTGAAAATATTTAACTCGTGTTACATTAACAAGGATCAGATAAAGTTGAGGATGTGCAGGAAACATGTGCAAACATCTGCAGTAACAAGAACAAGATCCATAAATTAATACCAAAAACTTATTAATCTGCTAAAGTGGTCCTTCATACATTGGTGCTAAGCTCTAAAACTTGAAACATGAGAAGCAATAATGCTGTTCAAGGTTTTAGAAAACAACTGGTGACATGAAATTCTCAACAGACATGACTCTTGCTGAAGCATTATAATTTACATTTAAAAACCAAAAGCCCCTCTTTTCCAATTTACTCCATCTAGCCAGGTAAATTTGCCGGCCGCCTTATACCTTCTTTCAGAACTAATGCTTTCAGTTCTCACCTTTCTGTTTACATAAAAGAGTGTCCAAATAAACCTTCAGTAATCTTTACTAAAATTTTGTAATAAATTTTTCCATCATTAAATGGAACTTTATTAGCTTCCCCACATGGAATTCCAAAAAGAGCAAAGCCAGCTTCTTGACACTTCCCAAGAACCTGAACCTAATCAAACTCTAAATGAGTCGTGATCCTATGCAATCTTTACGTTTGATTTCACTAGAGCAGAATGACATCTTTATGATGGGAAAGCCATGAACCAAACACGTGACTTTCTTCAGTTAATCTCAAGTAACCTAAGAATGACACCACATTCCAGAATATACCTGATATAAAACAGAGGCACACTCGTCATAAATAGCAACCCAATCCCTCTTTGCACCATCTGATTTAGGATCAATTTTTTGAAGATATTCAGCAATGACCTGGAGGGGGTAAAAAAAGGCCCAAGTATCAGTGGTTTACCCAGTTCTGCAAGTCTTCAAAGGAAGCAAGTTCTATTAGTAAAAATCCTTCATGTAAGAAAAGTAAAATCAAAACAAAGTTCAAAATTTGTCAATATTGGAAGGTTATTAAATATAAGAAACAAAGTTGAAAGCCAAGTAATAGAATGTCATATCACATTTTCGACCAGGACTAGAAGTGCAAGCACTATATGAAATGATACTGACCCTCAGGTTTTTAAGATCAATATCAAAAAGATCTTTGAGACCAGGCCTTTGCACTTTAACAACAACCTCCCGCCCACTTAATCTTGCACGGTGAACCTGACCTGCATTAGGGAAAAGACATTTATATTTCTTTTTTCTTATCAAATATTAAACCTAAAGTCAAGGTACATTTAATTGGGTTTCCTTCTCTGATTTCACATTTACTACACAAATATGTGTGAAGTAAAACATTCATTACCAAGACTTGCAGCAGCTATTGGTTCCTGGTCAAAATGATCAAAGACGCTAGCTAAAGGAGATCCAAGTTCTTCTTCGACAATAGCTATAGCAGTCTCTGAGGGAAATGGAGGAACTTGATCCTGAACCCAGAAAATAAGGTAACTTAGGCTTTGAATAAATGCAACCTTAATATGTTTCATACTTCTCCATTTAACCTTCTTCTTTTGTTGTGTGTGATCTCAATTATTTTGTCATGAGCTTTCTAAACTCCAAGTGAAACATTCACCCCATTAACGACAAACAGCATCAATTGTTGCCAAACTAATAAATAAGATTTACAACTAACACCTCAAGAATACACGGACAACAATGCATGTACTCAACCTTTAAAAGGGAAAATTTGTTTCTTATGAAATTAATAATTCAAATACAAATGTACACAAGTCAAAAAGAATTTGGTAAGAAAATAATTCATGATTTATTAGAAAATATAGGCAATCAATTATCAAAAAATTATAATAAATTTCATATTAATACCTTCAAGAATCAATATCCTCATAGGGGTTCATAATAACTATGTGTAATGAACAAATTTTCAGAGAACTTTAGCAGCAAAATGCACACAGACAGACACATTCGCCCTAAACATATTTCGCAAGTATTTTCTTTTCTTTTCAACAATTAAATTATCTGAATTCATAAGATCATACAGAGGCTAAAAAAGAAAATGGCTTTATTAATAATCATTTGCTCAACAACAAATAAAAGGAGACCATCGCAAAATAACAACTATAAGAAAGTCAAACCACAAATAAAGATATAATTGAAGAACAAATCTAGAAGCTAGGGGAATTTTTCCTATTCTTCTGAAACCATAAATACCATAAATAAACTAGATAAAGAAAAAGGAAACATAACATAACCACAATGCAAGGAAATAATCTTATAATATAAGTTCAAACAAAAGCTCCAACTCCACCTGAAGTTCAGACAGCTGGTCAACATATTCTTGTGGAAGAATGTCCACTCTTGTGGAGAATTGCTGGCCAACTTTGATAAATGTCGGACCTAATCTCAGAATGCTCTCCTTCAGCCACTTGGCAAGGGTCTTTCGCCTTAAGGTTTTCTTCTCCTCTGTCATTCCTCCTGTAAATAGTATCTTTTGAGTAAAATAAAAGCCAAATGGTAGCATTGTTGAGATTCCTCAAATCAATGAAAAGCACTTCACAATTAAATGTTAACCTGTTTATGTGTTGTTGCTAGAAAACAATTTCCAAACAGACAAAATTGATAAATATCATAAATTCATAAAACTGAGATTAACAGGTTTAAACATGCACTTGTGCATTTGATAGTGTAGTAAGAATCAACTCTGGCTAGCATAACCAACCTACCAAACTTTTCCAACTAGTAGACTTTAAGTTCATATGCATGATAAGAAATAAATGCCTTCCAAACCCCATAGACATATAGAGATACTGCAGGATTCAAAATCTCAAGAAAAACAAATATATCTAAATAATCAAATTATGACTATAAGGGCTCAAATACTTACTATCTAAATTATTGCTCTTAGTTTCCATTTCCCACGGCTAAAAAGGTAAACTTCTCTACCAAATGTTAAAAACGCTAGTTGATGCTCTACGATTGCAATTACTCAAATGCTCACTGAACTAACTTAATATTATAATTCCAACACCCAAGGAATAATGCTTAATCATATCCGTAATTTAGTATTACAGGTACCATTTCTAGAATCCACTGCTATTAGAAAAACACTCCCACTAGTAACACATTGAATGAACTCTGCATCTGTTTATTGAATCAACAAAATCAACACATAATGGATCCCAACTTCCTCCATCATGAACACTCTTAAGAGTCATTTCAGCAAAGTCATGAACATTGTACACCTCATTCGCAACATGCCCCAAACAACAAACCTTTATAAGAGAACTTTCGATTATTCAGCCAAGACTTGAAAATAAATGTTATAACAAATCCCCAGATCTCCAACGTCCTCTGGATCATCGAATAGGTCTTGAACCTGCTCCATCGACCTCCAGGAGCAACCGCCACCTGCAAAAACAAAATCACAAGTTCATCTTACTCATCCAACCTTTTTTATTCCCCGTCTTACGGCACAGAGAGTCAAACACTCAACCCCTTCGAGATAAAAATATTTATGTAAAAGGTTAACTTCTCCTAGCAAATGTAACTTCGTAAACACGAACCTAAAGATGGAACTCCTAAATAATCAACGCCGTACAGTACAACCATACCTCAATCGGTGCTTCCGCACTTTGTTTTTTGAACCACGCGTCCTCTTTACCAATCTCCTCCAACCTTCTCTTCCGTCCATCCTCTCTCCGTGTCGATGCTTCCATAAAATCTTCCACCACCACTTCGGCCGCCACACCACTGCCATTGACATTCACGTACTTCACCAAGCTTCCATTCGCGTTTTCACCCTCCTTAACGCCGGACACGCCGTTTACGTAACCGTTAACGGCGCCGTTGCCACCGCGTCCGCTCGCAGCAACTCCATTCCCACTCCACTCCACGTCATTCACTCTGTCAATGACGGCACCTTCTTCCTTGACAGCGCGGATAGCAGCATTGCGCCTGGAGCTCCGAGGAACGGGAGAGCGAGAGTGAAACCTGGAGAGAGAACGGCGTCGTTTGGTGGCGATTTGCGGAGCAAGAAATTTGAGTTGGAGTAAGAGTAGGGAAGAGGAAGCCATTGATTGACGAGTGAGAGAGGGAGAGAAAGAGTGTGAGTTAGAGGATCAAAGCTGAACCCTAGATTTCATTGGAATGGAATTGGAAGGTGAGAGTGGTAGAGTGAAGAAACAGAGGAAGAGAAAGGAACGAAGACAGAGCAAAAGTTGAAGTGAAGTTACATAGAAACAAAAAGAGGAGAAGGGGTGGTGACAAAGAGGACACGTGGCAGTAAAAGATGAGACCTGAAGGTTTTGCGACATTGTGATTGGTGGGAATTTTCGCGAGTGCGTTCAGCCACAAAGGACCTGGGCTTACGTGGAAGATATTTGGACGCTTTATGCTGACGTGTCCGCTCCCATGATTTTGGCTTACCAATTACAATTCACGGCTATGCATCCGAGATAGCATTCGTGGTCCATTCACAAGTCTCATTATATCTTCGAAATTTTCTCCTTTTTCTTTATACATTCAGTATATTTTATATTTTTCAGATATTAACTTTTTCATTTAATATTTTTTCAGATGTTAACTATACATACAGCAATATTGGTAGGAATCAGTTTCTACGTAACATACAATCAAGTTTTAAATTCTAAAAGTTATAGTTGTATTGATACATAGATAGTTATCCAAAGCACATTTCAGATTATTTAATAACTTTTCTTTTCAATGAGAGTTTATGAAATGAATAGGTTAATAAATTGTATCTGAATTATAATTAATAGATTCAAGATAATTTATTAAAGTGAGACATGAAGAAATATGAGAAAGGTTAAAATGTGTTTAAACTATTCTTCACAGGTATTTTTTTATTTATAAAAGTATACTTTTTTAGGTATTATTATTATACGGGTCTTTTCAAACTCCCAAAAAATATCCTTTTAACACAAAATGAAACAAATATAGAAAGTATAAGTATAGTCTTTTAGTTTAAAGTTGAAAACAGAGAGAAAGTACAATAAACGGAGAAATGATTAAAGTTGACAGCTAAATTCAATAAGTATTTTTATTCATGAATTCAACTCGGTAAATAATTTTTATGAGTTATGTGAACTTGAATATTATTTGAAATAGTATTTGATATTCTATATGATTAATAATTTATTCTTTTAATATAAACTTTACATCTAATAATTTTTTTCATGTAAGTATAGTAATTAGAATGTCATGACTTACTATTTATATCAGCTTATCCAATCAAATTAACTTTTAAGTATAATTAATTAATTTTCTAATATAAGTGTATCCTTCAATATTCTTAAATAAGATAGTTTAACTTTTTTATCTAGTTATGTTAAATTCATATCAAAATCACAAATAGTAAAAATATTTTTTGTTGGGTGATCTTTTGTATTATAAAAACTAGTGACTTTGATCTCAAAACCTTAGCTTGAACATTAATTCTATAAATCACCCTTAAACAATCCTAAAATATCATAGTCACTTTTTAGTATAATATTGAACAAAATACATTAATATGTAAAGTTAAATGTTGAATAATTATCATAAAATATGAGTAAAAGTTGTTATTATTGATGATATGATGTTGAAATTCATTCTTGATGGTTGAAAAAAAATCATTCCTTCAATAAAGTAATTACATTCAAGATATTACGAAAATAAACACTAATAGTTTCTTTTAATTGATGAAAGAAGAAAGACAAATTAATTTTTTATATTATGTCTTATAATATCATTTATTCTTCAATTATGGACCGCATCATTCCCAATACTAGTTGTAAAACCCTTTAGACCACACATTTTCATTCAATTTCATTTTCTTCTTTTTTTTTTATTAAAAAACAAAAATAGTGCATGCAAGTTTTTTTTTTTTCTCTTTTTTCCTTTTATTTAGCTTCTCATTTTTTCTAAAAGTTTCGCTTCATTTCTTATCTTTTTCAATATCGGATCATATCTTATAGACGGTAATAAGAAAGGATGCACATCCACCAGATTGGATTTAAAAATATAATAAGTTCATATTTTTCCTATATAAACCCTTTGATTTTCATATTCTTTTTAGTTGTATAATTAATAACTTTGATTCTTCTTATTACATTGTTTTTAATTTATGTTTTTATTGTTTTAGAGTTAAAAGTTCCTAGTTGTTCAGGTTTTTTAGACCTATTCTTTTATTTTATTTTTCTTAAATTTTGAGTCCGTTCTAAATAAAAAGAGTTAATTTGCTCAGTTTTATTTCAATTGAATTTTTATATTGGTGTAAGTTGAAGATTAGTTTATATCAATAGTATGTTAGAAGTTGAATTTTTACATGAATTGTACTCAGGTTAGTAAACTCATAATGAATCTTATGAACATGATTCTTGAACTTTGAAAATCAGATATTGATAGTAAAATATGTTAATTAGATTTAATCTGGAGTAAATGTAATAACATGTACAGTGTTACTTGAACATCATGAGCTAAAAAATAGGTTGAATTTTTACTTGAATTAAGGTTATTATGCTCAATTTAAATTATAATACTTAGTTTTTGAAATTTATGTTAATATGTATTAATTATTGTATAGATTAAACTGTCAAATTTGATGTGTTCAAAATTTTATATCAATAAGAATTTTTCTATGTAATTCATTTAGTAAATCTTGAATTGTACAACGAACTTGAAGTTGAGTAAATTTTATTATGAAAAATATGTCCAACGTATCCCCTAACCAATCAATATATTTGAAGTTAGGAAGAAGTGAATTTTAGTGTGAGAAATTCGCATAGTGAATAAAAAGTATATTCAACAAATTTAGACTTGACAAGAAGTGAAAACAATATTTTTATAAAATGTATGCTAAGTAGAATATTATTTTTCGAAATTATAATTTTAAAAATATCAAAATTATTTATAATTAAAACAATAGTGCAAAGGTTGAAATAGTACAATATTATATTGTATTAGTAAACAATATAGGTATATTGTTTTTAATTTATGTTTTGGTTGTTTTGGAGTTAAAGGTTTGTAGGTGTTAAGGTTTTTTATATCTATTTTTTTTTTTTATATTTTCCTGAATTTGAGTCCATTCTAGGTAAAAATAATTAATTTACTTAGTTTCAATTGGATTTTTATATTAGCATAAGTTGAGGATTAATTTAAATTAATAGTGTGATGAAAATTGATTTCATATATAAATTGCACTGTTTGGTTAGGAAATTGGAAATGAATCAACTTGGTAACATGATTCTTGGAACTTTGAAAATTAGATATTGGTAATAATTTTTTTTTGTTTGATTTAATTTGGAGTCGAAGATTAAATTGGGTCATGTTCATTCCTACTATAATATAAAGAGAGAATTTATAACAACTACACATTGTAGATGTTTTAAGAGCATCATATATAGATATTTATGTGAGTTTCTTTGTGCATTTTTTAATTGAGATGATTTTATCTGAGTTATATTATAATTGTTTTAAATATTTAATGTAATTACATATTTAAAAAACAAATTGGAAACTAACTAAGATAATTACCTATAAGCACTTTTGCAGAACACAGGAGTCCAATTGATGAATTCGAATAAGCACAGTTGTCAAGCATCTATTGCGTTGAAGATGCCATGAGAGAAAATTCGCTTAACATTTCTCCACTTATTTAAATTTAATGGCATGAAAATTCCAATAATATGGGCTCTTTTCATCTCACCTACAGTAACTAGGTTAAAATATATTTCAACAAATTTCTCTATAAATAATTTTAGAGGATAAAATTAGAAAAAAATCATTTACATATAAACTAAAAGTAATTTATATATAAGCTAATATATAGAAATATTGTCAATGATTTCTTAAATAATGACTTTTATCTTCTAAATAATAATTTTTATTTTTTTTATATAATTTAATAAAAAAATTTAAAGAAAATACTTGTTGAGAAATATGTTCAAAAACATTTACTACACTGCGAGTTAAACAAAAGCAATGTAGAAAGGCTACAACGTGCTACCTACCACCACCCCATACGACTTAGGTGCAATCTTCACTTTGAAAATAAAGAAACAAAAGAATCATCCTTTAATTAGAAAAACAAATTATTCAATTACATTGCTACAATATACACTAATTATTTTTACTTATTTTTCGAATGTATATGATTTAATTTTTAATATATTGATATAAGATTTTATATGTATGATCTGAATGATAACATATTTTCTAAGTTGATTGTGTTATATTCAAATCTCTTAATAATTTATATTTATTCAGTTATTCATGAAGGAGCTAATATCATAAATAACCTAATAAACTTTTATTTACCACTATGATTTGTTTTTTTGATGAAACTCTTAACGACAAATAGTAATACCATGGCCATGGTAAACCAAAATAAATATTAGCTACATTGAAAAATTGAGAAAAATAAAATAAATATAAATAATTTATAAAAAATAGTTTTTACATCATTTTATATTATCATCTAATCACGAACCAACAAGTATGGTACATAATAAATTTGTCATTTTTCATATTAATTATGTTAAAAAAAATTACTTACAGATGATTTCTGCTTTAAACTTATAACTTCATAATCATTAAATTCTGAAATATGTTTTATTTAATACTTGTTTATAAAAAATATTACAAATTATATACAGAATAAAGGTATACTTTTATCTTAATATAAAAAATAAGTAATCACTCCATATACGCTACATGAGATCTTAATTCATCCTCTCACGTTGAATACTATCGAGTTTGCTACATATACATAATATGGTGAATTATCCTTTAAACATAATTTCTATTTTTTCTTTTTAATTCTTAATTTATTTTTATGCATAATTCTTAGTTTATTTTGAAATTATCAGTTAGATATTCACTCATTCTTCGTATCTCTGAGTCATTCAAAATTAATTTTTCCTTATTGGTTGAAATTATTATTACATTATTAACATCATTTATACAAAAATCACTTAAATAATTTAATTTATAGGTCTTTGTCAAATTTATTTTAATTTTTTGTATTATTAATCAAAACTAATCAGTTTGATTTGTTTTATTGGTGTTAATGAAGTAATTATTTGTCACTTGTATATATAATATCCAATGTAATATATTTTAATCTTTTAGTTTCCCTATAATTATTGCAACACAATGTATATACATATATATATATATATATATATATATATATATATATATATATATATATATATATATATATATATATATATATATATATATATATATATATATATATATATATATATATATATATACATATATATGTATATATATATATATATAGATATAGATATAGAAGAAGAGAATCTTATGGCCTGCTGTGAGTGCTCATCGATATTACGTATACACTTTTCTTCTACTTTCTCCTTCATCACATTTCTCACCACTGATTGTGATGTTATCTGACTTTCTAACAGTCTCTGAAAGCCGGCAAGTTGACATGCAAATTTGCAAATACTATAATATATATTTATATATTGTAATTAGAACTAAAATATACCATTGGAGCAATATCTTCAAATTGTTTTATTCAGTTGTCAATAATCCTGAAGCTATCAGCATAAGCACAAGCCAAGACTATTCCCACATATAATATCAATATTGGATCAATCACTTCACGTATGTAACCATCACCAAAAGCAAACAAATATTTTCAATCTTTACAGACACAATAAAATTAAGATTGTAATGTGCACAATTGACCAAACTCACTACATGTACTATTACTTTCTGACCAACAATGCCATAAACAAAATTTTGTATCTAAAAATAGGCAAAGGTTTTGGAGCTATCATTTTAACTTACGTGCATGCAAGAGTATTCCTATTAAATTAGTGGCTATTGGGTGGATGATGCAGAGCACTATATAGACAACTTTACTTGTTCTTAGTGGGAGAAAAGGATCGAAACACAAGTACAGCTAGCATACAAGTTTACCGAAAGAAACCAACATCAGATATTTGAAAACCAAAGAATAAGAAACCAGAAATTGATGATTGGTGAACAGCTAGAGTAGAATCTAGAAATGAACTGTTGCAGAAAATTGCCCCGTGAAAACGTACACTAGCATAAAATTGTTGTAACTAAACAGGAATTTACAAGAAGGGTGCATGAAAGTTTCTATTAATCTACTTCAGTTGGAGATAGACCAAATTTAGAGATAGGTTCATTTGATATTGTTTTTAAGTTGTGTATATATTCTCATGAGAGGGATTTAATAATTCGGATATTGACAAATTTGCTCTTTTATGTACGTACCATATTTTATGCGTTTGATCACGTATCATTGTACGTTAATCCAAAGTCTGACTTAAAAAACTTTCAACTTTGTCAAACTAAAACAGGCATTATTGTGATAGAATAATAATTCATATAATCATTTTTCATGTTCCATCAATAATTGTGGCCATGGTTAGTCCAAAAGGGAAGAGAATAAAGATTATATATCATTACATGAGTTTGAATTTCACTGTTAATGTGAAAACTTCATTCACAGTGATGTATAAATATTTCTGTAAACAATCTTAGAGTCCTGAAACCTGACATGATCATAATATCTATCGAAGACCCAATTGAATTATGTATGTGCAGCTTGCAGGTACCTCTTTTAAAGAACAAATTAATATGAAAAACAATACGTAAGAGCCGGTCCAATATATGTATATTTTTAGTGCATGCTTGGTGGATGTAGCTTCCATGTGTCAGAAGGTGGTTTGATAGCTTTAACGTGTGAGGTTCTGATATTTTTTCTTTCCTGAGAATGATGGAGGTGAGACTTGACAGGTTGGAACTGATGAAAGAAGGAAGCCAGTTTAAGACATATTCGTGAAGGGGAAATAGAAAAGCAAAAGGGTCTCTTTTTGTCTATGCATATTTTTTATTTGCACATTTGCATTGTTTGAAGAAATAGTCAGGTGGAAAAGAGGAAAATAGGGGACTGAGGGCTGAGATGCCTTGAGATGATACTGTCCTGCAATATGTAGTATGTGATGGAAGAATCTCAGTGAGACAAAGCAACACAAAAGCATGGCAAAGTGAAAGCATATATCCCATTGCTTCATCTTTTTGAGCCCCTTTTTCAAAAGCCGTACAAAAATAACATATGCACTAGTACGAATAATTCACGTTATGGGGTCTGATTAAGAATTCCAAACTTATTCAAAAGCCAACATCAATTAGCCAAGTGCACTGTCTTCTACCAAACAATTTTCCATAATCATTCTCTCATCATTTACCTTCCAATTACTTCGTCTATCTGGAAAGCACTTTCTCTTTTTCTCCAGTACCTCAACAAACATGGGATATATACGAAATATTTTTCCAATGTCACAACTTTGAACTTAATCCACTGCATTATACTCATGAATAAGTTCCATGTTACACTTTGAACCTTCCTGTCCCTTCTCTTCTGCCCCTCAAAAGTCTTTTAATCTATATAATATTTACCTCTCACATGACCAATTAAACAATTCCAGAAGCATGTTTATTTAATCAACATTGCCGACCCTATCTGTTTGATATTTTATTCAAAATATGTATAAAAAACTGGTCTAATTAATCACCCTTGTAGCAAGATGTTTGATTTAAATTTGAAAGTTGTTCATGGATATTGAACAAGTATTTATTTTATATGACAAAGGGGTCCTTCTAATTGATATAAAGACCACCCTTTGTGATCTTCTTCATCAATCGCCCTTTACTTTCTTCCAATATTCCACATGAAAGCAGCACCTTTCCACTTTTCCATTTTATATCCCCAACTTTTGTTCCCTTATTAAAGGCCGCATGCAGCACCTAAGCTAAGCATAACTTGTACACTTACACTTGCACACATAGGGAGAGAAAGGGAGAAAAAAAAGTGTGAAGGTGAGAATCTAAATTGTTTAGCTTATTAAGTGATCACTCTATTCCAGTCTCTAGCTCTTGCAACATGACAGGGAAGAGAAACCAAACAATAATCAGTCCTGTGGGAAGTCCAACATCTGGTAACATCTCAGACAGCTCCTCGAAAGAACAAGACAGGTTCCTCCCCATAGCCAACGTTAGCCGCATCATGAAAAGGGCACTCCCAGCCAATGCCAAAATCTCAAAGGAAGCCAAAGAAACGGTTCAAGAGTGTGTGTCTGAGTTCATCAGCTTCATCACTGGTGAGGCCTCAGACAAGTGCCAGAGGGAAAAGAGGAAGACCATCAACGGCGATGATCTTCTTTGGGCCATGACAACCCTAGGATTTGAGAACTATGTTGGACCCTTGAAGCTCTACCTCCACAACTACAGGGAAACTGAGGGAGAAAAGAGTTCCATGGCCAAACAAGAAGAACACTCTCCAACTGATCATCAGACTCATCAAACCAATGATGGGGTGGTGGCTGAACTCAACAAGTTGCCTCATTCTGTTACAACCAAAGCAGACTTCAACACTTTCAATGGTGGCTTCTATTCTGTGGGGCCTCAAGTAGCAGCTCCAAAGAGCTTCACAGATATTGGAGGCATCAACGGTTATAGAGAGAGCTCCATGAACAGTGTCAGTGGTGACCAAGATGCAAGTGGTAATAGAATGATGCCACCCAACCTACGTTATAGGGTTGAATGGTAGATGTCACAACCATAGCAACAACTTCATGTGCCTTCTCCATTGCATATTATATTATATATAATATGAATAATATTCTTATTATATGATATGACATGTTCATCGTCTAATGCTGCATTTTCACACGTTTGGAGAGTATATATATATATAACGAATATCTGTAACACAGTATATTGTAGTTTGGAGTGTTAGTATTTATCTTGTGCATTGAGTTTTCCATAGTGTTGAAGAGAATATGGCTCTAAGATCGTATCTCGTACGGTAGAAGAATGTGATGCAAAAAAGATAATCAACTTCACCTTCTTCATGCAGTTGAAGAGGTGATTTATACTCTTTACTTTGGACCCTATATCGGTTCAAAAGTAATGCAACTTTACAAAGTACTGATGAACAAGGGTCAGATTTCCATCAATGAATCTCAAATTAATTCAAGTGTTTCACAGCTATATATCATCGTTTAACTCGCATTGTGAACATGGCCATTGTACCATTTATGAGAACAAACTAAGGGACCATGTAAAAGTCAATTCAATGAAGAATTACAACAAAAATAAGAGTTGTTGATTATTCAAGCCTCAATCCTCTTCAGACTATAAGAAATGTCTTCATTCTATGGTTTATTCTTTCTAGTAGCTACTACGAAATTATATATTAACCCAAGATCTTGTTGATTACGGTTTATTCTTTCTCACTAATCATCTCATTTAAAGTGATAATTTTTATAATTTTATTTATGTTCTGAAATTTTACTTATTTTAGCTTTTTAAAGTTTTTTTTTCTGCTTATGGCTTTAAATATGATTATAATGATAAATTAAAACACAATATAACTTAAAAAATAACTTGGTGGATGATAAAGTCATTGAAAAGGTACGACAATTTTCATATTATTATATTTATAATTATCATCAATTCTTACTTTTTATTGATTTTTTACAGTGGTTGAAAATGTTTACGAATTTGTAAAATAAATTATAATAACACTAATTGAAAAACAATAATATTTTGGTTTAAAATTTATATCAAAATTTTCTTAATTACGGTTAGAAATGTTTTATGAAATAAACTAATAAAGCTGGCAGAAAAGAGAGATACTAAAATTAAAAAAAAAAAATTGTCACTAAAACCGTAAAACGAGAATACTTATTCATAAGTTTATACTGAAGAAGAACAATTCTTCTTTGGGTTGTTCTCCAACTGTGTTTGATCTTCTTCTATCTTTTCCTTCCGACACACCCCTGTTTATATGCATGTTTGTATATGCTGGTTTGGTTTTTTTCTGATTTTTTTTTTTCAGTGTTGTGCTAGCGCAGGTTCAGTAATTAGGGTATAGATAATTTATCTAGAGAGATTTGAACTCGAGTTATATAATCACATATACACAACCTATAATTATAATTACTATGTGAAATAAATTTTGTGATAATGTTTTGATTATTATTATTATTATTATTATAGATATATTACTATGATTATTATTAGTAAGAACAACAATAATAGTATTAATAATAATTATTATTATTATAATAAATGTTAATTATAAATATTAATAATAATATTAACAATATTATTAATGATAATAATAATATTATTATTAAATTTAATAATAATAATAATATTATTATTATTATTATTGTTATTATTATTATGCTTAAATATCTTAAACTTATTGAAGAATTTATTCTTGGTTCTTGTAAGGATTTGCATGTGGACTGTGCTAATCTTGCTTCTCATGAACAAAATTCTACTCTTATCTCTAAATGTATTCTTCTTTCGATTAATTAAGAAGAGAGTTAGCACTTAATTAAAATGTCTGATAATGTTGAAACCAAGAAAGTGATCTCTAGTCTTAATATGGACAGTACTTCTGGTTTTTAAGGCTTTCATCTCATGACTATGTGAATATTAGTGATGATGATGTTTGTGCTTCGGTTAAGCAATTTTTCACTCAAAGTTGGATTTTATCCGGCATGAACTCCAATATTAGTTGCTAATTTCAAATTTAACCTGACCTAATATATAAACTTCTTGCTAATAGGATTTGTAGTAGGATAATCTCCCATAATAAAAATGGCTTTATCAAAAGAAGGAGTATTAAAGATTCATTTGTATTGATTCTAAAGCCATTAATTTGTTATCTAAAGAAGAGGTTAAAGGAGGTAATTTTGCTATTAAAATTGATACTACCAAAGCGTTTGATACTGTTAATTAGAGTGTTCTGCTACAAGTGTTTCAGCAATTTGGTTTTCATTCAGTTTTCATCAAATCAATTCATATTATTCTTAAATTTGCTTTACTTTCTATTAGAGTTAATGACAATTCGGTTGGTTATTTTTCATGCAACCATGGTGTGGGGTAGGGTAATCCTTTATCTCCCTTTCTTTTTTGTTTGGTTGAGAAGGTCCTTAGCAAAGACTTATCTCTCCTAGTTCTTGAGTTGGGTGGTCCTAAAGGTAAAGTTTTCTTTTCACATGTTTTTTTATATAGATGATATTTTTGTGTTTTACAAAACTAACAACGATCGTTTATCTAAGCTTATGGACTTTTTACAAAGCTTATGATGCTTCTTCTGGTCAACGGATGGGAATGTTTCAAAAAGTCCTTTTTTTTCACCGCTGAAAATTCTCTTTTTTAATGGAAGGATTAAAGATGTTTTAGGCTACAATATGAGCTCTATTCTTTTTAAATATCTTGTTGTTCTAATTTTTATTAGTGCTACTAAGATTCGGTATTTTCAGTCTTTGGCTTATAAGATGAAAAATAAACTAGCTATTTGGAAAGGTAAAACTCTAAACATAATGAGAAGGATCCGGATAATTAACTTCGTGATATCTGATTTTATTGTTCACAGTTTTCAAATTTACAAATAGTCTTTTTTAAAAGTGGTTAATAAGTAAATTAGAAACTTTGTTTGAATAGAGAATATTAACTATGTTGGTTTGGTAAATGTTAATTGAAATACTATTTGTAATTCTAAGTTGGATGAGGGGTTGTAAGTTCTTAATCCGCATGTGAAAAATAAAGTTTATATACTGGCTTGCGATTTTACTTTAATTGTTTTTTAAACAATATCCTAATAGTTAAGTACATTTATCTTTTTTTGAAAAATGTATCTTCAATTAAAATTATATAAAATATAAGGTTCGTATGAAACAAATAAAAATATTAAACATTTTTTATATTATAAAATAAACTTATGAATATTTATATAATTCGAAATTAACTTAAAATCTTTGGGCATATTATGAGCAAAACATACTTTCTCTTTATCATACATAAAAGAAGACAAAAGATTACTATATTATTCAATTTCATACTTTATTGGTAAACAAATACTATCTCATCTTACAATGTTTTACATTTAATTATTTTCAGCAATGATAATTTAACTTTCCCTACTAAAATTTTTCTTCAAATTTTGAATTTTAAAGTCAAACATTTAAATAATAATATTATTGTGAAATTTTATCTCATCTAATGTAGATGTAATTAAAAATTATGTATATGTATTAATAACATATCCCAATAAAAACTTTTACTAAAGTGTTCATAGGAACTTATTCATCTAGAAATTATTTTATTTGATATGTTTTACCAAATTAAATTGGAGATGTTCTTTTTTAAAGAATCATTAATTCATCTTTGATCAAATCATCGATTTAACTTCAAGTAAAATATAATCGACTTATATACAGTTGGGTCATCAACCATTCAGTCTAAAATAAATTCTTAATTCTTCGATTTTAATCAACTTTTTGGTTCGATCCGGATTAGAAACTCATAAACTTAGTCCCAGGCAAGACACTGGGTGACTCGACCACAATTGGAGATAGTCATCGAGTCTTTAACTTTGGTAGAGAATTTTTCACCTTAACCTCACCTAGGGCATTATCAATTCAATCTCAACTATAGAGTTATGAGCTCAATTCAATATCAACTTCATCGACCTAATTGAATGGTCATTAGTTCCACTAGAACATTAGATTAAGATTTAATATCAAATTAAAAAAAAATAAACCAAATTTAACGGACTAGCCACTTATAAGATAAAGTCAACTACATTTTAATAATTTCATAACATTAGCAACTTACGTAGAATCAATCATTGTTAGAAATTGCAATAGTAACCCAATCAAACACTTAATCTAGATGGCAAACAGGAACTACACAATCCAAACATCAAAGGATGGATGTTTTGAAATTCTACCCTAGAAATTGAAACCAACATCACTAGCATTTGGGAACTATGAACTTACCTCGTTCAAGTCAAATTGTTCTCGTAAATATCCAGAAGCTACCATCTTATAATCACAAACAGCTAAATTAGACCAAACAATAATGAATTAATTTCTTCATTTAGCTCAGAATCAAAACTGTCGTACATCTAAATTTGAAGGGAAAAAGAATTATCCGAGCCACGCAAATCGCAGCACCAGAAGCTCAGGAATTCTCTTCCAACATTGAAGCGAGAAACATGTCTATATTCCTCCCAACACCAAGTTCACTTCTCTAGGATCTGATCTACAGTTTTACATTGTATGTCGCTTTAGACAACTACACTGACAATGGAATTTCGATGGGGCACCAGGGGGCTGCCCCCCTGAAATCCATTCATAATAAACAAATCATCTGTTGTGTTAGGCAAAACAAGCCACGAAAATTGCCATTATTGTTTTGCTGCTAATCACAGAACCTCATGAGCCTTTCCATAATACCTGTTAATGAATGGAGACTGCAAACACAGATAATGGTATTCCGTAAATAATGAGGACAAGGAGAATAAGTTTTAATCAAGAAATTCAACAACGTGCAATATATTCATTGTCAGCTCCTATCCTGACCAGAATTGTCTTCTCTTATTGACCATGAATAACACATAGTTATGTTCTACACTAGGGAATAGATAGATTTTCCGGTGAACCATATCAGATTAATAAGAATATTTATTAAGTGAAGAAAATGGTTACAGCAATAAATATGTTGTCATTTTCAATTTATTTACCCTCCAATAAATTGTAAGTACCAAATTCAATGTGAAACCAAGCTGATGTGAGAAGAGGGGAAAAAGGCAAAGAGCAACGATAAACAGAAGCAAAGCACCTACTAATTCAATGATTTCATAACTCTACTATGGAATAGCTAGCTGATTTTTCAAAAAATATCCTCATCGACTCCTTCACTTTAGCAATCCATCGAAGTTGAAAATGAGAATTTGAATATCTAAGTGCTTTCCACTAGATACACACATGTATATAGGCACCCCTAAAATGCCAGCCACTCTCCCTAAATGTTGCATAATAGGAATTACCAGTTTTCAGAGAATAAGCTAATACTGATAAGACGTTTGCATCATTAAAAGAAAAGAATGTTATAGTAGCCACGCTGGAGCAATAGCAGCTGTGACTTTAAAACGCGAAACAAACTGCCATTGTCCTACAGTGCCACTCCGAACCACTCCACCGCGATAGTAGCCACTACAAGCACCCCTACTTCAAAAAAACATTAGGCGAATTGGATTCCGCTTTGGTTTAAAGCACATGGTCTTTTCAAAAGAGTTTCCCAAACTGATGTACATACATTTATGTAGGCACCCCTAAATGCCCACCTTTCTCCCTCAATGTACGCATTATTATTAGTCTTACATGTTTCTCTATAGACTGGGATGTTCAGGGGTAGAGTAAGGTTGGATAGGGTTCCATTAAACTCGTTATCAAACCGATTAAAATAATTTGGGTTTGATCTATTATTTTTCTACCAAAACCGAACCATAACAACCCATTCAATAGTGGGTTAAGTTGGATTGGGTAAATGGGTACCCAAGAAAAAAATTGCAAATTAAAAAAATATATTCTTCCTTTATAATGCATTCCAATATTTTGAATATTTATATTGCATTTGATTAAATGATGCATTAGAAGTAATTAAATCAAAACTTAATTTAAAAAAAAAAAAAAAATTGAAGCAAAGATAAGACGAAGAGCATCTTTATTGAGTGTTCAAAATTCATATTCCTAAGTTTGAGAGTTTGTTTTTTATGACATTTGCAGTTGGAGTTCGCTTTAGGCACTCATCAGCTATAAAAACTTATCCTTACAAAATAAAAAAAAATAAAAAAAAATATCTTCAATTTTACAAAAACTGGATATTATAAAGAAATTTGGGTGTATGATGAGTTTATCAGTGGAGTAAAAAATGGAGTTCTTAAATATGAACTCTCCATTAAAGAAGTAACAAGAAATGTTTGGGCAAGGAGACTAGGACAAGAAATGAAGAAAAAATGGTGTTTAAAGTGAGATTTTTCTGAATTTTTTTATTTTTATAAAACATGCAAATAACAAATAAAATTAAAAATATACTATATAATGGATGGGGTTGGATTAACACCAAAACCTAATATCCAACCCAATGAACAATGACTTTGTTTGAATTGGGTTGGATCAGTTTAGGTTCATGGTACCATAACACCCCTAACTACAGGTATTATCAATTTTCAGATAATAAACTAATACCACAAGATCAAATAACACATTCGCAGCATGAATAGAAATAGAAAAAAAAAAAAAAATGTAATACCATAAGATAAATAAGACATTAGCAGCAAAAATACAAATAAATGTAATAGTTGAGCAGATATTTTGAAATTAAGATTAGGAAATGTGCTTCTACATCGGTTTTTTAAAGGGGTTTCCCTAAATGATAAGTTGAAAGATTGAGTAACCTTAATTCATTAATGTTATTTTTTACTGTTTGTATCTTTTTTTTTTTAGTATTTTATGTCCCTAACAATCAGAAATTCTATTCTTGATGAATATATGCTTTTAACAAAAAGAGGAAAAAAATTTATAATAGAATGCCAGAAGACCCACCTTAACATTTGATACATCTGGTGCATCTGGAGATTGAACAGGGTAGAACTTGTAAAATCTCATATTCTCAAATGCAGATTTAGTTTCCTCGCTCATTTCTTCAATGGCTTTTTTCCGAGCCTCCCTTGCCTAAAAAGAGGTAAAATGGGTAAAAAAGCAGAAAGCGTAAAGTGAAAAACATTATGTCCAGGAACCAAGATACCTCTCTATTAGCTTTCTTTGCTTCACGAACCTTTTCCTTGACAAACTCCTAAAAAAAAGGAAAACTTATCAACCTAACTTATTACTTAAAAAATCCAGAAATTATGAATTAACTAAATGCCTTCTATTATTTGGTACCTTGAATGCATCCTTTTGATCTTCTGCTAACTCCTCCTCCTCCACAAGTTTATCAGTAAACTCCTGTAAAATATAGAACAAATAAGTAGTAAGAGGCCTTTTTCCATTGTCCTTTGATTTTCCAGTTGCCCTTTACTTTTACCCTCTCTATATTAGGAGGGAAACACAATGAAGAAACAGTGAAACGCATACAAAAATAATGGCAAAGAAAGACTTTTTTTTTATCCTTATCTGTCTCAGTTCCCATCCTACAATCCAGAACCAAGATTGTAGAATTCAATAACATGCAATACGCAAAAGTTCAGAGTTTAACTAGGAACTGTTAAATGACAAACAAAACAAAACATTAGGAGTAATTTGGGTTTGAAAAGAAAAAATCTCCCACTTTCTTCTTTTGTTTTCACTCTTAACAACAAAAGTGCTGCCGCCTTACTTTCACCTATTTCTTGTTTTCAAATGTTTGTATGTGAAACGATTACTATTTCCTACTTTCAAAGATTTGCATGAGAAACAATGACTTGTTTTCACAATTTCTTACACAAATATTTGAAAACAGGAAGCCAAAAACACCACAGCAACATTTTCATATTTAACATTAAAAAACATGAAAGCAAAATATTTTCTCATACCAAATGGTCCCTTAAATTTCCAGCATAATAATGTCAAGCTCCGTGAAACTCGGCTATTATATGATTTTCAGTGGTAAAAGAATAAATGACTATGAATTTGATTATAAAAGAGCAACTGCTAGATGGGGCTTAATCTGACATTTCCAACCTACACATAACAAGTGAATTCCTTACCTCAAGTTCATCTAATTCCCAATCAAATTCACAGAAGACCTGCATAAAAGCAATACATAAGTAAACGCACAGAAAATAGAAAATTAAATACGGCAACAACCTGCCTATCTTCTACGAAAATATTATTTAGAGAGGTAATATCCCAAACAATCCAAACACAGCTGATTCACTAAGAAAATGTAATTACCGGCTTTGGCTCAGCAGGAAATATTATTGGAACTTCGGTGCTCTGTTCAAGTTCATCTTCCTTAAATGGCTGATAGAAATCTGCAGAAAGAAAACCAGTCAATAAAAAGCTATCCTAATAGGAACATTAACACTAACTGTTAAAGAACCATTATGCATTGAACAAAATGAAGCACCAATATGTGATCAACAGAAAAATAGCATTGTCTACAAGTCTCCATCATTCTCAGTTATTTAATAAAATTTCATCATCTTCCTCCTATTAAATAGAGGTAGAATCGGTATACATAATATATACTCAAAACAATTTTAATATTCTAAAGCCATTAGACTTACAAGGCAAGCAGTATTCATATTTTTTTAACCTATCCAACTTCAGGTGTTTTAAAGCAGACCTGCACAACGGATTACAACATGGTTAAGATGATTCGTTCATATCAATATAAGCTACATCAAGGTCAACTGGAAGAGATTACATGAGTAAAAATCATCAAATAAAAATGACAACCACAACAGTAGATCACTTCATCAACTTGCATTATGAGATGAACTGTCAAATATTCAGTTTTCACCAATTAAGTTCTTAGAGATCCACCAACTCATTTATTTTGTAAGACACAAACGTTCCAGATGTCATCCAGCAAAGATAAGGAGGCACAGTAAATATTCATAAATTTTTAAAATAACTATAATTCAAATGCTACATATTTTGAGAGGACTGTGGACTGAAGGCCTGAAACCAGAGTATTTGAAAAGATTTTCCAAAATTGAGACAGTAAGGAATACCTAAGCAGGTCACCAACAGGAGGGTAAAAACAGAAAAACATGCAGAAAGTTGAAGACTTCTTTACACTACTTGAAAAAACTATTGTATTTAGCAGCATGCAGATACAGGAGAAGAATATGATGCAACGACCAGACAAAATTTAACACGATAGACTAATAGCTTAAAAAATCTACCTTGAGAAGTGAATGGTGACTATAAAAACAACTAGAGAAAAGTCAAAGCACAATAACAAGATTAATTAAGCTGGATACCTATGAAAGTCAAAATCTAAATTTGTCCAAGAACAACCCATTTAGAAGATCAGAAACAAGCAGTAGAATATAAAATTTTAAACAAGATAAAAAAAAATGGGCTGTACCTTCTTTGGTTGCAGCTCAAGATAAATATTTGGGATTTCAGCCTATCAACTTGGCTATCTCTGTTTAAGACATAAAATCGTATGAAGAGGTTTAGAGATGACAAAGAAGCAATGTTTCATAAACATATTCCAAAGAAACCACCAAAAACAAATTAATTGAGATTAATACCGATCCTCCAAGGGAATATATGGAACCCAGTCCATTTTCATCTGCTTCATGGGAATTATCTCCTCAGCCTCTCTCTGGACTGAGTTTATCCCAATTTTATCGGATGGTGGGAAAGGTGACACAACCTGCAGAAGGATGTTGAAATATTTTTAAAATTAAAATCAAAATGCAAACATCCAAATCATCAAAATTCATACGAGTTTGCTTCATCACATAAAACGGGCAACAAAACACATTCAATGAACCTGCACTTAAGTAACACCTAAAACATAAAAGATGTTATTTCAATCTAAGTCACCAAAGAACCACACCCCAGAAGAAAAGACTCCCAAATCACAGCAAGAAGGAACATATTATTCATACTGGTAGTAAAAAGGTAAAATCAAAAAGTCTATTTTCCAGAAAAAAAAACTCAGAAGCAAGAATGATATTGGTAAACAACATCAACAGTGTTCATGCCTAGATAGATGTAGACAGTGCAGTTTAACAGCTTACAGCGACTACAACAGGTATGCAGACAATGCTGTTTTCCTCCTTGAACGGGACGAGTTGAGCTGCAGCCAGAAAATCATCGTAAGATGATGACCAGTCAAATAATTAAGGGAAAACAGCACACCAAGCAAATCAGTTGCCTTTACATCAACAAAAAGAATAAATTCCGGAAGCCACTTACGCTCAGTACAACCAAAGAGGTAAACTTTCTTGTCATACAACACTCCACCCTCTTCGAACGCTTTCTGAAAACACACCCCCAAATCATAACACCATCAGTAATTAATCAAATAAATCAGTTTAACTTAACTAAAAAACAGACTACTAACGAAAAACCTAATCAGCCCAATCCAACCATACTTCTAGATTTGAGAAATCCCACTTGAATTGGTACACGGAATCCAATTGGTCCCACTGCCATCACAACGCGAAACAGTCACAACAAGAAACACTGTCATAAAGGAAGAAAAATCTACAAATTAATTGAACAAACAAACCAACCTCAGTTCCAACTGGGAATGTTTCCTTCCACAAATCTTCCTACAAAACCCAAATTAACAAAAACCGTTTTCCATCAGTAAAACCAACACAACAAGTACAACGCAACAAAATAAATAAATAAAAAGCTAAACAGCTAGCATAGCCACTTCGAAGCTAAACAGTAAGCATAACTGACTAAAACTGAAACGAAAACACAAGAAAAACAAAACACCGAATAAGTCGTTTCTACCCAACAAACAAAACGGTTCGTTTCATTCCATTCTTGAGAATGTTCAGTTAAAGAAACTGTCCGAATCCAAATGAAAGTATTGAAACAGCGATGAAGATGAAGTAGTTGTTCACTAACCAAGTTGCGCTTATCCTCGAAGTACTCAGGCTCGGATTGAGGCCTGGAGGTCTTCGCTCGTTTAGCTTGAGGCTGTGCTTTGTTCTTGTTTTGCTCGGCTGCGTCTTGTTTGGCTTCTTGCTGCTTCGCCTTCCTCTTAGTCCCTTTCCTCATTGTGCAATGCGGAATCTATCGGTGACGCCAAACAAGGAAGAAAGATAAACGAAGAAAGAGAAAAGAAAAATAGGGTTTGGGTTTGGTTCTCGCGTGCGCGAATAGAGACTGTGGAAGGCGCTGGATCCAGATTCAAATGAAGAGACACGCAAAAAAATAAAAACGATAAATAAATGAACAAATGTGAGAGCTTTTATAGGGAGGGTGTGAGGCGTGAAAACAACGCACAGCTATTACATCTTTTAATTATCGCATGAATTTGAATTTTGTTTTTCTTCTTGTTTTTATGTCCTATTTTTAAAAATATTTTTTAACAGTTCCTTCAAAAATTAATGTCCTGACTGCTCCCATGTTCTAACATTTTAATTCTGTTACAAAAACTACAAGATTAAAACTTATTCGTGAAAAATATAATTTATTTTCACCAAAAGTAAAGAACTGAGTAAAAATAAAATAGTCTAAATATAATTTGTTAGATTTGAGTCTTTTTTTTTAAAAAACTCTTTAAGTTTGATATGTTTATTTATCTTAAAAGTTTTTTAAAAGTTTAATTAGTTATAAAGATGCTTACTGGTTTATTTTACAATAATTTAACATAAACAAAAGTAAAAATAAGTAAAATGGAATATAAGAATCGAGTTTAATTTTTTTTGGGATATAAGTATTTTAAAGTCTAATATAATAATTTTATTTTAAGATATAATTTGCAATGTGAGTCAAACTAACTTAAAAAAATAGTCGAACTTATAATAGTATTTTTACTATAAATTTATAAGTTCGGTCCTTTGTATAAATCAACCTACTTACCAATTAGAAAGATACAAAATCCACCTTAAAAAAAAAAGTAAATTCAAATATGTTCATAGTTCTTTATAAATTAAATAGGTTTTGAATTTATTTTTAATCCAAAAATCTTTAATTTTTCATCCGGAAATAGGTAGAAATTTCGTTTTTATTTCGTACTTTTGTGTGTGATATTTAGTTTAGCAAAAGGTCACGTGTCAAATTCTATTACCACTCTGTAGTGTTAATGGATGGTACATTCCAACATCTTATGCATTTAGACAAGTTTATAGGTCTCTAAAATAACTGTTATTTAAATCTTGAAATAAATTTTAAGAACAAAGAGTGGTAATTACAAGTTTTAGAGTGACAATGACAAAGAAATATTTTATAACAACCAAAACCAAATTCTACACGGAACATACAAAACCAAAAATAAATAATTCTAAATTTAGGAAAATGAAATACAAATATTTATTTTATAGCAATCAAACTCAAAAAAACCAATTCTATAAATACTAAAAACATATTAAATCATAAATGTTTGATTTCAATATATTGTAATATATTTAATGAAATAATAATAAAAATATATTTTTTATGCTTTTTTAAATTGGTAATTTATTAAACCTAAAATGTTTTTGACATAAGGTAAGGCATTTTTTAACTAAATAGGTTTTAGTGAAAGTGTTGTTTTTTTTTTAAGTTGTCTCTCTCAGATGAATTTCACTTTTTCGTATTTGTCATTATTTTCAAATTAGGTTATGATCCAAATATCAATACACTCGTGAATAGTCTCTGCCTTAAGGATGAGGTCAAGAAAGCACTCAATCTTCATTACAAGGTAGTTGCACAGGGTTTTAACATGGATCAGGTAACTTTTCATTGATGGATTGTGCAATATTGGAGAAACAAAACTTCTCATTCAGTTGCTAAGAATAATTGAAAGTTAATCAACTCAACCTGGTGTGGTAATGTACAACTCAGTTATTGATAGTCCATTCAAAGATAAACTTGCAAATGAGGCTTATCATTTTTATTCTGAAATGGTTTTCAAGAGAATTTATCCTAGTCTTGTAACCTATAATGTGTTGATTGATGCATTATTTATAAGGGAAAAGCTGAAAGAAGCCAAGAATGTGTTAGTTGTGATGCTGAAAGCTTGTGTGAAACCTGATATTTTTACCTTTAATAGTTTAATGAATGTATATTACTTGGTTAATGAGGTAAAGATTGTCAAACATGTATTCTATGCTATGACCCACATGGGAGTAAATCTTGATGCTTATCGTTACAGTATTAGTATTAATAGACTATGTAAGGATGAAAGTGTGGATGAAGCCATGAATATCTTTTCAGGAAATACATCGAAAGAATATAGTTTGTGATACAGTAACTTACACAGCTCTTATTCATGGTTTGTGCAAAACTTCCAAAATAAGCTTATATGTTTGAAATTCGATTGATGAGATGCATGATAGATGTTTGGTAGACAAAATAACTTACAATTCTTGGTATGTGCTTTATGCAAAAACAATTATAGACAAGGCAATTGAATTAGTCAAGATAATAATAAAGAAGATAATTCAGCCATATATATGCACCTACAATATACTTCTTGATGGAATGTGTAAAGCGGAAAAGCTTAAAAATGCACAAGAAATCTTCCAAACTCTTTTAATTAAAGGTTACCATTCTGATGTTTACACGTATACCACTATGATCAATAGGTTATGTAAGGAGAGTTTACTTGATGATGCATTAAGTTTATTGTCCCAAATGGAAGATAATGGTTGCATGGCTAATGCTGTAACTTTCAAAATAATCATCAGTGCTCTGTTTGAAAATAATGAGACCGATGAGGCAAGAAATATCTTCTTAAAATGATCACTAAAGGCCTATTGTACACCTGATTTTCATATCAAATTGTCGTTGCTAAAGATTGTACATGAATGAATGGTTTGTAAATTTTGTTTTTGTTGATGGAGAGTTTTGTTATGTAGTGACCTCTCTGCTAATGATGTTTTCATTTTCCATATTCAATGTGAAACACTGATCATTTCTATTTTCTTATCTATATTTTGATTATGGTACTTTTGTTCCTTTTGAAATTATGTTTTTACGGTCAAAAATTGTTTTAAATGATTAGTAGAGGGGTTGAGATCAAGGATATTGTTAAGTTCATATTACCTCATGTCTTTGCAATAGATTTTATTCGTCTCTTTGTTGACACTAATCTCCTAACTAACTCTCACAACCTTTCAATGCATCTATTGCTTTCTTATTTTTTTATGGAGACAATTATTAATAATAGAAGAAATATAGTTCTTCATTTATGTCATTTGACACAAAAAAATATTAACCAGAAGACAAAAATTTGAAAAAGCCATATAAATATGAATATTATTGAAATTATTACCATAAATTATTATTGAGAAAATCTTAAACTATTGACAACACCAGGATTGAGGAAACTGTCATTCAAAACCCAATCTTCTTTCTTTTGTCCAGGTAGAGCCACAAACAAAGGTCTTGGCCGAGTAGACGAAGAAGAAACACGAGAGAGAACAATTAGGAGTAAGATAGACAAAAATATTATGTAAAAGTTTTTTTTGTATCAACAGTTTATTTAATTCAATTTTGTAATGTAATTAGACAATACAAGGAAAACATGATATAAAATACTAAAAATTGATATAATAAATTATTGACTTAGACAAATCCTGTTATTTAGTTAAACTTGTGTATTATTCCATTTGTCTAGTTTATCGTATCATCTATTATTATATACTCTTTTGTTCGTCTATCAAACTCTACATATATTATTTCTAGTTCTTTATTAATTAACTTGTTTTGTTTGTTCTAATATCATTCGTCTAATACTCTTTAATTGATTATTTCTTCACACTTTACTTCCATGGTGATATATCGTCTAACCTTATAAATTATCTGCCCTATTGATTTTTTCGTCTACATGATATTTGAAGGAGTCTTTCTTCATACTCTTAATGGTATTTGGTTCAATATGATATATATTGGTCTAGTTGTTGATTAACTCTTTCATCTATTCTTATGGACTACCTTATTTCAGTTGATTATTTTAACTTCTCTTTCCTCACATACTTTACTTGATCTATCAACCACCATCTAATAGATATTTGAGCCTACACAACATTTCTTATACCTTGACATTGTTTTATATTTTTTTATTTCATCGCTCTCAAAGATTTTACTAATGTTTTATGGATATAGTAGATGAAGTTTCTTTTCCTTTCTATTTTCGCTACAAACCACTTCGTTTATTGGATTCGTGATATTTCTTTTTTAATATAATTTTAAAAAATGATATAATACTTAAATAAAAATTTATGTATTATATATATTACAAAAGGACGTTATAATAATGAGTTAGATATATGAGTCATATTTATTATTCATATTGAATATTAAAAGCTATTAGAAATATAATTATATCACAAAGATTAGAAATATTGACTATCGAAAGCGATTAGAAATATTTTCACTTTTTCATTCAAAATATTTTATGACGAAGATCTATTAGGATCTAGAAGTCATGACTGACATAGATAAATTAAAAATTTTCATATTGATATTAATATGTCAAAAGAAAACAATATTTGTTGTTGAAATATCTTTACATCTAATCAATCAACATGTTTGAGTTTTATATCTTCTTTTTTCTTAACCCAAAACATATAAATATGTAATACTTATTTATATCTTAAAAAACATAATTATAAAACAAAATTAATTACATAACTTATTTAAAACCTTTTTTGTTTAAATTTTTAATTTGCCTAAATATTATCAAATACATAGTTAAAAATTCTCACAATAGTAACTCATATACCTCTCAATGATACTTTTATGAAGAATTTTCAGGGATGATTCTAAAACATCAATATTTTTCAGAAAAAAAGCCCTTTAAACATGTTCAAACTTGACAAAACTATACTCCAAATAATCTTTTACAAATAAATTTAATCCTTTCAATAGCTAAATATCAATATTACACCATTATAATAACGAAACATACTATTTGATGAGGTATATCAAGCTTAAAAAATGAAAAAATAAATATCAATTAGATTTTGACCTCATAAAACCTTTTAGACTTGAACTACTTCATACAAAATTTAAATTCAATAGCTGAATTAACAAAAATTACTTTTGATAGGAGTTTACTGGAGATATATGTGTATTAATTTAATTTAACTGGTATCCTATCTCATATGACGCGCTTATTTTAAAATTTAAGAATATTAATAACAATTAATAAGCAACCTGATTCAGTTAAAAAAATATACGAATTAAATTGAAAAAGAAAAAAAAGAAAACAACTCATTATAAGTACGTTTCTTTTGTTAGCTCTTCATGGTTTCGTTCATGACTTTTATATTTGTGTTGGTGCAACTGTTACTTTCATCATTGAGAGAAAAAAAGGAAAGAAATAAGATTAAGAACAATAGAAATAGACAAAAAAAAAGTACAATAGAAAAATTAGATTTTAGATGGATTGAAGCAAGAAAAAGAAAATAATTTTTATTAAAAAAAGGGCGCGGAAATAAATAAATAAGTTATAACAAAAATAATAATAGTTAAAAAACCTTTTTTTTAATAGAATAGTTATTTTACACAAATTATTTATTATTTTATTAAATATTATATTTTTTTAAAATAAAAAATAGAGAGAGATAATTTTGCTTTCATTTTTAAAACAATACATATTTTTAGTGGATGTACCTTCTTACCTATTTTTTTTTTTCTTCTCAAACAAACGATTTAAAGATAATATTTTTATCCTTCTATTTTCTTCCACTCCATTTCCACCTATAAGGTAAACTTTTGTTTCCGTTTTCAATTTCTCATCAAATGATGGAAGAATGATTACCCATATAAAGGGAAACTTACTTGGGGTTACTCCATTTGGTGGAGAATGTAGGAGCTGAAAAAAGAAAAAAAAAAAGAAAAGGAAAGTGTTGAAAATGATGAGAAGCTTTATCCTTTGTCATAAATAAATGAGAACAGAATTTTGATAATAATAACAACAATAATGATAATCAGCTTTCTTTAGTTTTGGTATGTTTTTGGGTTGAAGGAGGATCAGGTGTAGAATCATGGCCTAGACATTTGAGGAAAGCATTTTTGGCCAAGTTGAAATAATAACAAGGGTGAAGAAAATATAGTGATGAAGTTGAAGCTTCTGCCTCTGCAATCTCTTCTCTCACTATTCCTCTGCTTCCATTGCTTACTATCTCACCTTTAATACCAGTATTTCCCTGCCAAAAACATTACTATGTCATGTCAATTCAATTATTTAGGACATTCATTCAACACTTCTAAAATAACAAATACTACTTCTCAGCCATTACTCCAAGTATTCCATGGAGCAACTTATTGAATAGAGACAAAATAATTTATTAGTTGTCCTTCAGGAAAATGAGTGGTACCACCACTTAAACTACCAACAATGAATGTGCATTATTTAGTAATTTGGTAAGGCTGGTAAAATCATAATCATCTCAGAACTGGTATCTTTATCTTCCATGCTATTCTTAGAAAGTATAGAAAGTCTTTTTGAAATTTCAAAGTCTAGAGTGAGTTTTGTTAGGAGACAAGTTAATCATGTTGCTATCATAAGAGTTCTTATTTTCAAAAAAAAAAAAAAATTAGAAAAATCAGATTTAGGATTTGGAAAGAAGTAATAACACTGACTGCATACATGATCTTCCATAACAGAAAACCAGCCAGGTTTGACTGTACAGTTTTTGAAGAAATGACAAAGCTTTTCAACACCAACCAAAAATGAAATATACACATTAGGTGAGGTAACAGAACTAAGTAAATATTGTCGGTGGAATTAAATGAATGAATATAACTTAGAAAGGCCAATTTTGAATTGGAGTAGGGATACTTTGGTTGGTGGCCTCAAGCAAATGGCAAGAGAACCTTGTTTTCAAGCCATCACAATTTATCTGCTGGCTATAAAATATTGCCTATTTTGACTTTAAAATATATGGAATACCAAGTTGTGAATATTTATTCTGAGATGAAAAAGTTAATCGGACAAGAAAAACTTGGTACAGTTGTTGTACAAGTGTTTTTGACACTGTTTCTCAAACAAAATTAGAATTTAATCTTGATCGTTTAAATTGGTATTTCATAAAAGCTTTCATTAGTTAAGTGGACTTTAAGGTAAAATTCCAAATTTAATAAGAGAACAGCATTAAAATACTCAGAAAATTGCATCTAAATTTTGTCTAAAATCGTTGCATATAGAAGAAAGACAATCAAAATCGGCATTAAAGGGGGGACTGAGAGGAGGGCTGAAGGTTCTCTCTGGGATTTTGGTTATCATAATTCAAAATATCAGAACATTTTAGTCAAATTAGTTTATTGCTTTCTTCACCTAACCAGAAACAGTTGCTACATACCAACCTAGAACTTTCTTATCCATGAAACCTAGAATCATATTTCCAAACATGTCACTGATCCACATCAGAGTCCTCCATTTCCAAATTCAAAGAACAGTCCAAAGACTTAAGGTAATTAAAATCCAATTGAAACAATAATGGGAGGAGTATTGAAACAATAAACCCACCAATACTCCCGAAAGATCAACAACCTAGATTTATCAGAAGAAAAGACCAATAACAGAACATGCAATTGTCAGAACACATTAAACAACCTCAGAAAATAAAAGCCAAACAAAGCCGAAATCTTAGATTTGGTTATTTGAGAGATCTCTCAAGTTTCACCCTTTGCTTTTTTAGAAAGGTCAAAACGATGTACAAAAAGAAGAAAGAGGTCAGAGGAGCAAAATGGCATCTTTATTTGTTGGGAGACATAAGAATCCAAAAGGGTAAAAGAAAAAAGAAAGAAAGGGAAATGGGTGTACCGGGGTGGTCTGAAGACGGTTGGTGACAGGAGTGGAGTGGTAGTTGGAGGGTGGTTGTTGTTGCTGTTGAGTGGTGGAGGCAGTTGGAGGAAGAGAATGGTGGGAGGGATCTAAAGCAATGATGGAGAAGCAAAAGAGAAGAGCAAGAAGAAGAAGGAAGACCAAAAGTTGAATCCAAATGAGCCATGGAATACTCAAACTCTCTAAAGTCAGCTCATCTCCAAAATCCAACATGGTAGATTAGATATAAAAGATTCTGAGAGAGAGAAAGTGTGTGTGTTCTTTAGAATCAGCAAAATGTTTTGATTTGTTGGAGTTTAAAGCATTGTGAGAATGGACACAAAGTAGCAAAGGTAGGGTTCTGATCCTCCACGGTCACAGTTTCGCTCTTGCACTCTACTGCAAAAGTAATAGCCGCCGGATCAATTCAACGATTACGATTCAAGATCGAGCAAATGACGATCGAACCAGGATTCTCTTTGTACACCCAATACCATTGAACCAAAGCTCCAGATTCTTTTTCCTTTCAGATTTATCATGTCATTTATTATAGATAATAAACATAATAATATAGTTAAAATTATATGTCATCGTCAAATAATAATAGAAAAGTGTAGATATGAATTGACGTAGATGAAAAAATATCAACATTTAAATAAACTTAAACTCGGCTACTTAATCTCTTGTTTTAAAATTTAATAACGTCACTATTTATTTTCTTCTATAAAGAATGTTTGGTGGAAGGAAAATTTCTTATTAACTAAGATTCATTGGTAGGTGAATAATACTTCTTAACATCATTATTCTTTATCATATTAACTTGACAAACGTAATATATTATATTTTCTGTTTAAAAGCTTTAGGTTTAAAAGAGATTATAACCACTACATTAAATAAATTTTGTAATAATAATAATTATTATTAGTAGTAAAATAATATTAATAATATTAAAATTGATATTAATAACATTAGCAATAATATTAATAGTATTAAATATAATCTTAATAATAATATTAATACTAACTTTAATAATATAGATAATAACAATATTCTTAATCATACTAAAAATAGTATTAATAATATTAATAGCAATATTAATAACAATAAAAATAATAATATATTATTATTGATATTAATAATTAAAGATAATATAAATAATAATATTAATATCAATTGATAATTATTTATAAATATAAGTAAAATCCGTTTGATATAAAAATAACATCCATTTTGAAAGTCCAAAGAAGAAATAGAGGTGTTAGGATTTTTTTCTTTAACATAGGAATTAAGAACAAAACAATTTAATATAAAATGGATCAATCCAATAACACGTGGATTAGGCATCATTGGCATTAGGCTAAACTAGTCAAGAAAAAAGAAATCTATTTATTTATATCATTATTTTAAAAATTAATTTAAGTTAAATCATAAACCCTCCGAATTGGTTTATCAGACGAGACTCATTTTGATAATCACAATGATTAGTTCTGATCAATTTGTTGAAAATGTAATTTATTATTAATTTTATTGGAAACAGAAATTAAGAAAAAAATATAAAAAATTAAGAGCTGAACTATTAGAACCCGAAAAGTGGTTATATATATATATATATATATATATATATATATATATATATATATATATATATATATATATATATTGATTTTTTTAAGAAATAAATAAAGTAAGAAAATAATAACAAAATGCTTATATACACCTTTATCATGTTTAATATAAAATGGTGGATTCTCTTTAAATAAGTGTGTTTTTCTTCTTATTGTTGATTTATTTTCGACATTTTTTCTACTATTTTTTCAATTAAAATTTTATGTTCATGTTAGTTTGATAAGACAATATTTTTATTTTGTAATACCTTGTTATTTACCGAAATATGAGGGTAACAAATTTACATGTTATTTTTAATAATATTGCAATAATATTCTTTGTATCTTAGATTATTTAGTGTAATATCAAAATTAGTTAATCAATGAATAATTCACATTTAAATGTTTTATTTATACTAAAATAAGTATGTTCCATTTAAAGCTTATAAATTTATTTTATATATATATATATAATAATAATAATAATTTTGACATTACAATGATGAATCATTATGAAGTAAATGTTTTATTATATCATAAATGGGATTTTTATCTTTAAAGACAAACATAATAAAATACTGTTAATAAAAGTATTATATAATATAACATATTAAACTATATGTAGCATAAAAAATAATTATTATATTTTATTCCGTCAAAACTAATATAAAATAATTTGTTTACACATGTTTCAGTAAATGATCGTATTGTCATTAGTTAGTATTTGTAAATTTTTTTGTTACTTTTAAAGTTTAACATTTAATCAGTATTATTTTTATAATAATAATCATTATTGATTATAAACAATTTGATTCTGTTGTATTAGTGTTTAATAGACATAGTAGATGAAGTTTTCTTTATTTTTTATTTTCAATGTAATTTACTTCGTATACTAAATTCGTGATGATTTTTTTAAATATAATTTTGATGAATGATATAATATTTAATAAAATCTTTAATATTTTATATATGGAAAAGAGACGTCACAGTTTATATCAACTAGTAACTTACAAAATACACCTTGAATTATTAAAAGTTAAATACTTGAACGATTATTTATCTTTTAAATAATGAAAAAAACAACTCTTCAACAATTTTATTGTTTAAATTTTAAGTTATAACTTAAACAACCAAATGAACTTATGATAGACAACATTGTACTTTAATAATGTTTGTTATAGCCTGACCTCAGTTGTTTATGTATATATATATATATATATATATATATATATATATGTGCTTTGCAAACCTTATCAATTTGTTTGATTTGAAGTCAGATGATCTGGCGGCTATTATTTATGCTGGATAGGGTATGAGAGAAAGTGATAGTGTAGAGGATCTAGATCCCACGTGGAGGGAGGAGTGGCTACACCTACACGTGAATGTGAGGACATGAATCAGAATAGTAGTGATTCCAACGGCTCAATCCACTCTTTAAAAAAATTGTTTAACCTTTTTCTTTCCAACAATAATGTATGTATTTTAACAGTATGTGATTTCAAGTTATGGAAAAACTATGGTACCACACTTTTTATATTACAATAACTTAAGTGTAAAACACGTGCGGTTTATAACAATGTTATTTATGAACGGTATTAGATAATGATACCCACATTAAGAAAACGGAGAACTAGTTTTCTAATAACTATTTTTATAAAAAATTAATATTTCTTCAACTAAATTTCAGTTTTTTTCTGATGCAATACTCAAACGTAAGCATGTCCTTATATTTACAACTCTACTTAATATGTATTATAGTTCAAAATTTTACCCAATAAAAACTTATATATAAATGATTAGTGAAAAAAATATGTAAACCTTCTGGAAGAACTGAGGTTATTCTTGTCACTTAGTCTCTTCATCGTTTTTTATTGAATTTGGTGTCTCCTCAATCATTTTGCGTGCTTAAGTCTCCTCAGATTTAGTATGGGACACTGTCCGAGATCAAACTTCATTCATATCTTTCGCAGGTTGCTGGATGACTTCGTTTGGTTACGGGATTAACTCAGAAGCGGATTAGTTTGCAGGAGTTAGACATGATAGTGAAAAACTCGTGACACAATAAAAGAAACTTTTCATGTGTTGACTTGCAGTTTGCTAATATAATTTTTCATAGTTGTAGTTTTTCTTTATAGATTTATTAGAATTAGTTTTTCATAATAGGTTACGGTATGAATAATAGATAAAATTTAATAGTATAAAACATTTGCTCTGAAATTGATCAAATTATGAATAAATACACCTACAGTATTTAATGTTTGGAAAAATGTGTTTTTGGTTTCTATAATTTTTGTCAAATTTGCCTGTAGTTAATGTATTTTTAAATCAATAAATTAGTCTTCAATTTATTAAAACACATTCTTATAGTCTCTTTCTAAAGCTAAACTTAATATTGGTGACAATTTGTTATCATGAGAAAATTGCACACTAGGTGTTTGCTTAAAGTTTCATAGATTAAAAATGGTCTACACAGTAGTGAAGAGAGCGGGGCTTGTGTCAAAATTCTTTGACTCCAAAATTAAGGAAGATGAGAAAATTATGCTTGTGAAATTATGTAGAGAGGGGAAGAAAAAAGAGCTTACTCAGAATTTATCTGATTCTCGAAGCAGCTACGTATTCCAATTGATCACGCAACCAATCATTCGTTTGCACGACCCCACCCTCATGTCTTGGCCTCATGTTTGAAGACCACATTAACGAACCAGACCAATAAACCGACACGTAACCGTCTAAATTTTTTGGTCCCTCACATCAAATCCTTCTCCTCAACTTTCTTTCCTTTCACTCTCTTCTAATTCTTCAACTCTGCAAAATCCCTCTCTGTGTCTCTCTTTCTATGGCATCTGCTGCTGTGCGTGTGACGCACTGTGAGCTGCGGCCAGCGAGACCGGCGGTTCGGGGAAGAGAACCGAGCGGTCCGGTTCAGGTGTCGATCCCGAAACCGAAAGCGGTGGAGCCAGAAGGCGCGAACACGAACATCGTGTTGCAGCCGCGGTTGTGTACTCTGAGATCGTACGGTTCGGATCGATTTGGCGTCATCAAGAGTGGTGGCGATGAGGTGTCACCGTTCTTCGCCGCCCTTTCTGACTATATCGAGAGCTCTAAGAAGAGTCAAGATTTTGAGATCATCTCTGGTCGTCTAGCAATGGTATATAGCATTTTTTTCATGCATCTAACTATTCTTTTTCAAAAGACACGCTGATTATATATATAATTTGGAAAGTAGATAAAAAAAATTGATTTATTATATATATAATTTGGAGAAGTAATAAAAAAAATTTGATAATGTGTTGAGAGTGGGATTTGAACCCACGCCCTTTCGGACCAGAACCTTAATCTGGCGCCTTAGACCAACTCGGCCATCTCAACTGATATTCACTCATACTTTATCAAATTCATATGATGTTTTAGGAAATTCTGTGGTAACATGCACTTGAAACTGGTTTGTTTTTTTAATGACATATTACTTAGGTTAATATGATGTGTTGGGTTTGTGCAGATGGTGTTTGCAGGAACAGTGGCAATGGAAGTGGTGACAGGGAACTCTGTGTTCAGAAAGATGGATATTGAAGGAATCACTGAAGCGGGTGGGGTGTGTTTGGGTGCTGTAACTTGTGCAGCCCTCTTTGCATGGTTCTCCAGTGCCCGAAACAGAGTTGGTCGAATCTTCTCTGTCGGCTGCAACGCATTCATCGACTCCGTAATTGACCAAATCGTCGATGGTCTCTTCTATGAAGAAGGGGACCCTACTGATTGGCCTGATCAACCTTGATCGAATATTATAATTCTTACAATTTTACACATTTAATGTGTCTCAAAATCATAGACACAGTTAGAGGAAGATGTAATTCTAGTATTTACAATTATTATATATATATATAGAGAGAGAGAGAGAGGGAGAGAGGAATAGAGTAAGTACTGAAAATAAATGATGCTGAAATATGTAAACTAATAGACGATGAAATAAGATGTGGTTTTATTAGCATGGGTATATCATTCAAAACCTCAAACCTATGATTGTGTCTGCCACCGTTTTCAACTATGTTTATATCTCATTCTTGCAATTTGCAGATACCATAAGACTCCCACGCCTCTAATTACATGTATGAAATGGAATGCTAAGAGGATTTGTATGTCAAAGTGTAATGGGAAGCTGAATGCACATTGTAATTTTGAATCATGAGTGATTATGAACAAGAAAGAGCTTAGAATTGTAATTTGCAATTCACAAACTTTGTTTATACTATAGTTTGATGTATCCGCTCAGAAACCGTTTAACGTCCAAACTATGCTGCATTTTCGATTGTCTGAATGCACTCTAATACGCTTGCCTTCTTTGCCATTGCTTCCGTTAAGGCTTCGTGAAGCACCTTGTTGTTTTTTAAGAGAGAAGCAGCAAACAGAACCTGCAAACATGAGCTTTTTAAGCATAAAAGTGCACAAATTTGGGGATACATGTATTCTTAAAATTACCAAACTGTAAATATATATATTAGAAAACATACAGCCCATCTTGTGAGATTTTGTTGCTGATCTTTGCTGAGTGGTGGCTTGGTTCGGTTAATAAATCTCTGCAAGAAAAATATTTCTTTTGAATGAGATAGTAGGGAGTTATATAATATCACATCTTACAAAATAATAGAGATTTCTAACCTGTAGAGTGAAAAGATCAGCAGATTGACCAATCACCTTGTCATATGTTAAACCTTCTGCTGCCAGTCCAGCCATTGACACAACAGCTAATCTGATATGAACAAAGGGGAATTACAACTCTCTCAATTTCTTCAAGTTAAGTCTTGTGGTTACTGACTTTTCTCTTAAACATTGTGTTAGAGCAATTAAAGGTGCCTGGTAAGTACCTATCTAGCTCTTTAGCATCAAGCTGACCGCTATAGATAAGCTTTTCAAGCCTCTCATCAATGAGATTGACATGCTCTTTCCCAATATCCAGTGAGTAGCCCAAGATGGGTAAGCCAAGGAGATAAGCAACTACAATGAAACATAATATGAGTTAGAGCAAAGTCACATTCTTATGCTATGTGCATGCATATCAGCCAAAAAATGAGAAGGGTAGTACTCAAAAAGTGAGCTGCTTCATGTCTGGCAATCCTCTCTTGATAATCAGGAAAAAGTGATGAGAAGCTGCCAATAGCAGCTTGGAGAAGCCTACACTAGCAACTTAGAGCATTAATGTAAAGCAAATTAACACTAAAGATTGGCACCTATTGCTACTTGGTAAGACAATTCTTAATTTATTTCTTACCCTGGGGATATGCTACCCACAGCCAAAACCACTAAGGAAATACTCCCAATCAAGTATGGAACAAAAAAACCCCAGTCCTGCAAGAGTCAGCATACATAATCAGAGATAGAAACGAAAGTCAAAGTTCTTTTAAGGTCTGCTTGGTTGAGTGAATAGAAAGTAGCAAGATTAAAATGATCAGGAAAAGTGTTTTCAACCAAATTTATTTCTGTTTTCTATATATACTTTTAGCTATGCCAAGCAAGTGTGAAAGGATTTTCATTCCAAAATTTTTCCCTTCCCACGTCTCAACCAAACACAGCCATTAGCTTTTCTTTAATAATACACAAAAAGTTAACAAACTAAATGCATGTGTATGTCAACTTATAACAACAAAACAATTCTTATTTGCAAACCACCAAAAACACAGTCTTAAGAATCACTAATGAAGTAGAATATATTCTCTGTCCTTATTATAAAGCACAGTTTAAAAGACATTGTTGATCTTTTTATAAGACATTTTATAACTTCTGTATAATCTTAGATTTGCTTTCCTTAACTACAGTGTGTAGGAAAGGAAATAGTTGCTTAATCTTTCACTATGGTTGCTATATCTTTATACGACATCATTAAACAGACATACAGAGCAAAACACAAGTGTGTTATTGATACCCCGGGAAGCTGCCCAGCCAGAACACCAAGAAATCCTGTTGTTCCAACCACAGTAAAAAGAAAAGCTGCCTGCATCACGAAAGTTTTTTGTTTGGTTAAGAATGTTACAACTAACATGAAACATCAGAAACTACCAGTTTCCACATTTTCAAGTATGAGATATTTGCATATTACATATTAAAACACCGCTCGTTGCATTTGATACTAAAAAATAAAGGACTTGTGAAAAACTCACATCGTTTCTAACACTAGGAATTGCAAGGTTCTCTGCGTTTTTTATTCCTAGACTTGTGAGCTCTCGCAGTGATGTCTGGTACACAAAATTGGAATGGTGAAAAGTTGTATGAGTGATGAATTAGCTTACATATGAATGAGCAGTGGAAGCACTGGACAGAATGGTTGATGGGAGCTTAATGTTTAGTTGTCACTTTGCCACATTTGTAATTGGAGACTGACCGTACGACGTGAAACATATGGCTGAGAACTCCATTTCTTGGCCCAACCAACTTCACCTAGCTGATCAAGTGCCTCTTTAACAGCATCACTGTCTTTCTGCACAAACAACCACACGTCTCTTTGACTACCTTATTACTCAGATATGAATAATATTTTCATGTGGCTTAAGAATTTAATTTGATCTCAATTGTTGTTAATTTGAGGTTATTGCATGCTCTATTACAGTGTTCAGGTGGTATCTAACAATTAACAAACATAGCAACTATTTTGTTACTTGTTACCCTTTGGAGTGAAAATGATTATAGATATTTGGTGATAAAATAAGACCTTGGAAATGGCAGATTGGAGTGTGTTGAGGTCGACCCCAGGGGCAGCAGAGGAAGCTCTTGTTGTCCATTTTGGGAGGTTGATCTTGAAACATGTTTGATGTTGGTAATGGTAATAATAGGGTTTGGGAAGAAGAGGTGAGTAAGCCATGGTTGTCACCCACATTATCCCTTTGCTATGTACTCTGTTTGTTCATTGGAGGCTGTAGTTTGGTGCAGATAAGGACTTGATACTTGTTAGTTGGTAGGACCAAAGCAAGAGATAAAACAAAGGAAAAAATTGAATTTTGTTGAGAGTGGGATTTGAACCCACGCCCTTTCGGACCAGAACCTTAATCTGGCGCCTTAGACCAACTCGGCCATCTCAACTTCGATATCAATAATTCAAATAAAATATATAAAGACTTATGTGTTCTTAATATGTTAATGGCTTGAATGATACAACTAATAAGCATGCGAATGTGTACATTTTCATATTTTCGTATGAAGAGCTACTCTGACATTCGATCAAGGTCCTATCTGACACAATAACCGTGGCTGTACAAGATATATGCCCAAATCAGCGAATCTACACTAAATAACAACAACATTATTAGTATTACCGAGTTTCAGTTAAATTAAATATCAAAGGATTCAAATAAACTAATTTGAATAAAACCTTCTTACCCTAAGAGGCTGGTCACATGATGTAAGATAGAGTCTAGCTTATGAATGATATAAGGTTCCAATTCTTATTCATCTCTGAGGTAAGATAAGCATATATTTGGTTTTGTAAAATAGTAAGGAACTCAATTTTTCTTGTTCACACTAGTGAATTTCTGACATTTGTACTCAGTTTATACCTCTACATCACGCAATTAAACGAGTGTTATTTGTATATCATGTGTCTTTATAGTCTGAAGATTCTTCTTAACTAGCTTACTCCTAAAATAAAAAGAAAATTTGATCAGCCGGCTATAGGATTACCCAAATTAAGATCAGAACCACATAACGGAGGTTGTAAAGTTTAGATTAGGTTTGATCTTGGATATTATGGAATTTTATTTCGATAGGAGATATTATGAAGAGTTGGATCCCTCAAAACTTCTTTTTAACATGATATATTAACCTAATGATATGAAATAAGATTTTCTTAACAGCAGAAATTACAAATCTGATGCTTTCATCACTGCAATTGAATGCGTAAGTTAAATCTAGCTGCTTACAATTTCAACCGTGCAATGACTGCTTGAATAAGAAATAAGTTTTTTAGAACTGAAAAACAGAAATAATGATAACTGACAAGTGTTTTTGAGATCTTTCGCACAAGAAGAAGCATAAAACACGACAACGCCAGTTGCCATGGGAAATGCATGTAAGATAGAAGTATACGAGTGCAGCTTTATAACATACAAAACCTCGTTTGAGGATGACATACATATATTGATCAACTCGTATTACAGCACCTTGTTTTCCAGCAAATATATATACATACATCAACAAAAAAGGAAACATATAAATTAAATACCGTTGCTATTGACAATCATATTATGCTAAATTGCTAACACAAATTACGCATAAACAAGTGCCATGTTGTATTACTTCTCTTTTTTACCAAAGAGATACCGCACAACATGTACATTAAGGTCAACAACTTGACCTTAATTGCAATTGTAAATTGCATAGAGAAAAAAAAAATATGAACAATTGAATGAAGTTTGTGACCAAAGCTGGCATTAACATTCTGCATAACTGCCACCTTCACCCTTCAAAAAGTTGTCAATTTGTTCCAGCGCCTGAAAGATACAAAGGGATAACAGTAGATAAGCATCAAAATACAAAAGTTAGATTCAACTGTAGCTCCCAGGAATTTTTTAGTTTGCCTGGCGCCAACCAAATAGAGTTAGAAATTGCTCAAGACCTCAATTGCAATATCAGTTGGAGACAATTCGGACACATCTCTTTTGCCGAGTTTTATTGCTATATCTGGCACAAACAGAACATCAGATCAGTGAAATGTTATCATCTAGGAAGCATAAACAAAACAATAAATACAAAGCATGTTTGTTCTTTCCCAGATATTCTGTTCAATTCCACACTTGGTATTTCAAAACATTAAAGAAAGATTTGTTGACAAACTTTTTAACGAGACCCTGGCATTGGCGTTGGCGTATGCTTCACCTCTCTCTTCAAAAATAGCAGACAATCGCATAAAGGCCTGCATGTGAATTCCAAAGGGAAAAGTTATTTGGAGGCAAATTAATTTTGATGCAAGTTTGTACGACGACAAGTTGGTCCAGTTTGAAAGCTTGAATACCTAAATTAAGATTATTGGTTTAGAAAAGACAAAAAGAAGTCATACTATGGAACATTAATAATTACCCGTGAATAAGGATCTCCTGCTTCATAGTGTAGAAGGGGGCGAGAATTAGTTCCTACAGCTGCAATTCTCTGCGCCAAGGCTTCCACTGGAACGTCCAACCAAACACTAACCCCCTTATGCATATATTTCCTGGAAAGCCATTCACATGCAAGTCCATGTAAACATGAGAAAAGATTTAATTGGAAAGAGTAAAGTTTAAACTTTTCTCAGTAGTGGGTTAATTCTTATACCAATTTATAGGCCTTATAACAGCTCCTCCACCAGTAGAAATAACAAGTTGATGCATCAGGGATAGCTTCCGCAATACCTCAGTCTGAAATGGTAAAGCAATGAAAGGAAACGGCGAATGAAATAACAGGACCACAAAAATAATCCTGAACAATTCATGACAGCAAAGTGTCGACGGAATTTAGAGAGGGAGGAAGAGAGAACTAATGATAGGATATTGCAGAGAGAAAGATCTGGACAAAAAGCTTTCTTCTTTAGTACTTCTATTATGCAAAAGTCAAAACATCCATATATAGACTCTTTAAGGGAGCATGTGGTACGTACAATAGAAGTTTCTTTATACTGGGAATCACGATTTCTAAGAATCATAGGAATTATGATTCCTAAGAATAACTAAAATCCATTTAGTTTGTCACAAATATTCTTCGAAATATTTATACATGTTTTTTCCGAATTGAAGAGTAATGTGATATTTTTACCAGAAATCTTAATTACATACCACGTTAAATGATTTAATGCGAGCAACAAGGAATTTTATCATAATAAAACAGTTTCTAACTCAAGAAAGTTATCCCACCTCCTCCCATGGAAACGATTTTGTGGGAGACTTAGCCAAAAAGCATTTCCTGGAAACATAGTTTCCTGAAAAAGTTATTTTTTTAAAAAAATAAACCAAAAATACAAAACAAGCATTCCCAACCCAACTTCTGATTCTCATAAAACTAAACTTTTCTTATATATATACCAAACACCCGTAAGAGTAAGCGAGTGCAATTTCCTAAATGATAATGTCTACTGATACTAAATTCATTTTAACACGGAATACGTGAACAACACATAATTCTACACTGCCGCTCAGGCTAATGCTTTCAGCTTTAAGCTTGTTACAGTTTTTTTTCCTCAAGTGAAAGAAAAATATTCCACTAAGCATAGTTGCAAAGGCAACATGGGGCTGCTGGAGATGGAGAAGTGAGAATTGCTGGAAAGACAACACAGCAGGCCCTTGGAACTTCTCCAAATTCATCAAGAACTAAAAACAAATCCAATCAAGTGAAGTGTGAGATGAAATAAACCAAACACATGTCCAAACACCAAACCACAGATGGAGGATGGTGAACTTTTGTTTGAGGTGAAAAATCTCAGATGAATTGACTCAGATGAAAATTGACTCAATTGGAGGCTGACACTGAAAGAAATTGAGATGGCTGGAAAATTGCTAGAAGGTCACCAGCTGTTGCATATCACTGGACAACATTGTCAGAAGGCTTGATAGCATAGAAAAGGCAAATGGGAAAAAGGTGGAAAATTGAGAAGCTACTGGAATGAGAGGAGAAAGCTACAAAAAATCACAACAGTTCCATAATTTTGGAATAAGACAGCAGAATTGTTCCAAGGACAGGTTAAAATAGAACAGGGTATAGCTCACCAATGGCCCACAGAAGTGGCATGCAACAATAACAGGATTATCTCACCATCAAAGACGTTGATAATAATTACTTGATACATGAAGGTGATCATGAGAATGCCTGGTCAACTGCGACTTTTTTCAAGATATGGTCATATACTAAATGTGGGACCCTTTTCTTAATAGGGATTTGAACTGTGATTCGCTGCTTGGCGGATGAAACTAACCCCTTCCACAAGATCTGATCTCTATTGGATTAAAATTAAGTGCTTTTAGTCTTTAATGAAGGACTACAAACACATTGCTAAATGTAAGAATTAAAAAAGAAAAAGAATAGGGAACAAAATCAAAAGCCATATTTTCAATTTTCAAGGACTAAAAACATATGTAAGCCTATTTTTTATTACTCCAATTAAAACAGTTCAGCACCACCACCGCTTATAATATAAAGATAATATGAAGATAGGAGACAATGAAGATGCTGGATGAGATTAAAGAAATAGGAAAATCTAAAGTTAAAACAACTAAACAAACTCTCTAAAGTCTGGACACTGAAGAATGACAAGTGAAAAATGGTGTTTTCAAACTGACCTCCTTATTACGAAAGAAAGGCTCACCATGGTGCTTGAAAATATCAGCTACAGAGCTTCCTCCAACCTCCTCCTCTACCAATGTATCACTACAAATTACAAACCCATAAGCACAAGAAATAGAGAAAATATTCGGCAAGACCTGTAATGTGGTCATGAAACAGATTTTGATAGAACATGTACATTGCATATAAGGATCTGAACAGAAACATTGTACACAAGAGTAGCCCATACTCCGCAGATTAACCATGACCCACCCTGATTTCATCTATTGAATTAAATCAAACATTTGTACATCTTTTACATGTCCTAGGTTCCCTCAGATATTAATTGAATATTGAACCTCGAATTAGATACTGAAATAATTGCAAAAATAAAAATAACAGAGCTGCTATATAGACAAGGATCATTCTTCCTGTATTCTATTGGACCATTGGTATTACAATTACACAGGATTTACTTGTTATTAAATGCATTTTCTCTCCATGGAGAAAAGATGAGGAATTAACACACTAACCTGTCACAAAATGAATAACCAAGTACTTGCGACATTATCTTCCCCACAGTTGTTTTCCCAGAGCCCATCATTCCTGCATGTCATATTCAAAGCAAGCTTAATGACAAAATAATTTCCAAAGCACACCATGTAAGCACAAGAAGTCAAGCAAGAAACTGACCAACAAGATATATACAGCGTCCATTTAAATATGGCTGGATCTCTTGCGATCTATTCTGCAATTTTATTGATTCAAGTCATATAACAGCAAATTGATACTGAAAGAAGCAACAAAATTGACCTAATACTAATTGTGATGTTTTCCTTGCTATTAACCAGACTGAATTTGCTCAATGAATTAAAAATGACAAACACCATCAATGCGTCATGCTTTTACCTTTAGAATCAGCTCTTCGTCAAGAGGAGAACGAACGTGTCCAGATTCCAATATTGAAGCTAAGAGAACAAAACGACAACATAAGATGTAAACAATCAAAACAGATAGCACTTGCTTTATGCAGAAACAAACAAGATCCAATGCAGGCATATTACATACCATCGGTCTATCTGGATACAAGTTAGCAGTGCTTTTAAGATATTCTCTATTGGAAGTTATTTCCAGTAGAGAAACTCGCAAAAGCTCTTCTAGCTTTGTATCCAAACAGGCTCTGCATGTGATTAGATAATTTTCTCAACCAACCAATAGAAAAAGAAATGTAATTCAATCAGTAGATAATAAAAGCTAGCTCAAAACTGCGCAAGCGTAGTTAACGCTGGATTGAAAAACCTGGGAACTTATTAATCATATAACTTTTTCAATACAGATATTGCTGGAAAAACAAAACAAAAAAACCTTACGAAAATCTATGTTTATGTACATAATCGGAACAAGAAAAAGAATGGACTGGACAAAACATCAAGAATTTAATGAGAACATGGTTTCAATCTAAAAGTTGTTTACACTATTGCTTAGTCATAGATCAACATAACATTAAAAATTATTTTATAGTATTTATTTTAAAAATCATACTTAAAATTATTCTAATAAGTTGATAGTGTGAACTCTTTTCTCTAACAACAAAAATAAGCAAAAGCCTATCCCACCAGGTTAAATCAAATTACATGGATCACACCACGCAACACTATTCAGCACGGTGAAAGACCAAATTTTCACATATATTATTTTTCACGAGATCTTTCTCACCAACCGCCTTCAAAATCAAATTAAACTCAAACAAATAATGGGAAGGTACTTCGGAGGCAGATTCACAATATTCCACACAACAAGGACAGATCGTTGTTTCCAATCCATTGACAATTCGCAATTACGGTTCATTATTTCGTTGTACCTTCTTAACGCGATCACTAATCTTCATTTCAACATTCCTTTCAGCAAAAAAATATTTTTTTAAGAGAGAGAAAAACGACCCTTGAGTTCCAGAACAAAGGCGAGTATAATGCAGCAAGAGCGCAATCCAACAGAATTAAATAGAGAAATCTTGAAGACTCATCGGTTTGATAGTCAACCTGAAATGTTGTCGTAAGAAGAAGAAACCGCCACAGCGGTTGTTCTGCGGCGCGTCATGGTTGAAGACAACCTGGTCGAAACAAAAAGCCGAAGCCTCTGCGGTTCCCGAGACATGTCCAAACAAGCAGCTATGGGTCTTCTCCCAATCTTTTCATGCTGAACCACCGCTGAAAGTTGAAACCCCTGTGCAGCTTTCACGTCCATTGTTGAAACGACGCAGTTTTCCCCTCAATTATGACGGAAGACAACCGAAACGACAGAACCTGAATCCAGAGGAACTGAGGGAGAAGAAGAAGGTGCTGAGAGAGAGAATGGAACAATGGAGTCTAATTGGAATGGAGGGTGAATGTAACACTATTAATATTAATTATTAATTATAATTTATTAATATATATGAATAATCTTTAATTTTAATAAAGTGGAGTGATGTGAGTCAGAGTGGGAAAATGGATGATTGTGGAGTGAAAAAGTTTACTTTCACATTCTTTTTCTTTCTGCATAATTCCCTCTCATTCTCTTTCTTATCTGTACTAACTAACAAATTAAAAGTAAAATTAATAATTTTATCATAATTTTTAATTAATGATTATATATTTAGTTTATTGTTTAAAGAGCAATTTTCTCGCTCTTGTTGGATGAAATTAATGATTTTAAACTTTAATTACACAGAAGTCAGATATAATACGAATCTAAAGATATTAACGATTATATAATTTTTTCCTTATTATAAAGCTTAATAAATTATGCCTACTTTGGTTGAATGAGTCAGAAAAGTTAATCATTGGGAATTGGTTTGAGTATGCTGTATTGATTTTTTTTATATTGTCTGCTCATTTATTTGACCGTTATTTATTTAATGATAAATTGAATTTATATCGATGTTATTTAGTTTTAATGATAAGTCATATATGTAATAAAAAAAAGCTTCAACCATATTAAACAATTTTTACACGAGCTGTTTATTTTATTTTTACTTTTTCATAACGATGGATGGGTAGGTGAATTCGTGGTAGGTTTGGTGCAGTCCTATACACACCTGTCTTTTTGAGAGTCACATATGACAAAAGACATTTTCTTTTTCATTTTCTTAGTTTAATTATTTATTTAGTAATAACACTTTAATATACTTGATTTCGTAGTTATTATATTTAAAAATAATCTGTTTCGTATTTTTTAATAATATATTTAAATTTTAGTCTTCATAAATTTAAATAGCAAGAATTAAAAAATAGATTTAAGAACATTAAAACAGCATTAGACAAATTAAAAGTGACAGGTCTTAAGTATAGGATTAGAAAATAAAATTGATATGATTATAATAATTAATCTTTTTACTTATTTATGAGAAAAAATGTAATTGGACTGTGGAAATAATGAAAAGGAATTAAGTTAATTGTTAAGAAAATTAATAATTACATGAATTAAAAAAAGGACAGTAAAATTCTCAATTAAATAAGCATAATATTTTTTAAGAAATTTTTTTAAGTTAAATATTATTTGGCTTAATTTTAAAAACTATTTTAATAAAATTTATCATTAGAGCACACTCTGTAAAGCTGTTTATACAAATGTGATTGTTTGAATTATTGTTTAAGAAAAATTGTGTTAAATAATTATTATTATTACTATAAACAAATTTAAATAAATAAATAAATGGAGATGTGAGTCGAGAGTAAGATGTGGTACGATGTCCACCAACCAGGTTGTTGGTAGATGGGAGTACGAAATAGAGTAGTGTGCCTAATGGTACGAAATAAATAAATAATCATAAATTTATATGTGAATGCATATAACGATTTTGCCTTTTTCTACTGGATATTGAAGATAGCAGAAGTTGAGTAATTAATATAAATGTATCAAAATAGATCGTGGAATATAAGGATAATAATGTAAACTGGTTAGAGTTATCCTTTGAATGAAAAGATTAATGGAAATTTTTGTGGACTAACTTAAGACTAATTTAAGTGATTTGGTTTCTATTCTAATGTTTTTGACTGTTTCAAATAAAATATAATTTTTTTCATATCTTAATATCTCGTATTTATATTTGTTTTATAAAATATTTTGATATTATGTTGAATTTTATTAAATTTAAATGTAATTTACTAGTATTAATGATTTAGTATCAAATTTTTAATGAATTAACAAAAATATTCCTAATGGAACATGATTATAAAAAATGAAAATTTATATAAGACCTAATTTTTAATAGTTAAATTAAATCTTTTAATTAGATTTTTTTATAATTTTCTGGTCATAAATAAATTATTTTTCATATTTCCATAATTTTATTTTAAGTTTAAAATAAACTTCTAACGTATAGGCATTAGTTTGCATGTTTTGTGTTACATTGATAACGAGAGGGAGGCGATAAAGTTGGTTGAGAATGACTCAGTTTCCAACCCCTCCCTAGTTGTCTACCACTTAGATCATTATTCTCTTATTTTTTTTATTATTTGGAATTTTTGTTTTTTTGTCTATTTCGTCTTAATGCTCTTTACTTCATTCCATTTTTAGGATTATGTGAGTTTACTTCATTAATTTTTTTTTATAAAATTAAGGTCTTAATCTTATATCCTTTATATCACTTATATAAATACTCTAAAATTTTAAATAACCAATTGTTCTTTTTCTGTTATTTTTACTTCTATATACAAAAATTATTTTAAGATCCTACCATTTTCTTTTAGGACATCAAATAGTGGATTACCGTTGACGGAAATATGAGATTTTTAATCTATAAGTTTTATCGTCGAATTTATAAATTACAACTAGAGTGAGTAAAATAATTTGTTGACTATTTTTCAAAATTACAATTAAAATAAAAAATTAAGTCAAAAGATTACAATTTTAACAATTAAAAATATTAATATATAATAGTATTATAATTAAATTATTATTCACTATAAGTTAAATTCTAATTATTAATTTTAATTAAGAAATTTAATATATAAAAATCAATTAAAAACGTTAATTAATTTACTACATTTTTTACAATATTTATATGTGCTTTTTTAGTATTATATATATATTATAAAAGTTCAAAAATAAAAAAATATAAAAGGACATTTTTACCACCTTTCTTTCTCTCTCTCTCACTTCTCCAACTAAAGAGTTGGCATTATATATTTAAATTATTTCCATCTCTATTAAAATTCAGTAGATAATAAAATATCAGAAGAGAATGATAAAATATAAAGAAAAAATCGTAAAAGTTTGTGATTTAAAACGGTCGATCAGTTTCAAATAATTTATTTAAAAATGTATGCTATTAATATTTTTATTATAAAATATATGCAGCTTCTAAAAAGAAGAAAAATTCTATTATCACAGTGTTAGTTTATAATTCAAAATTTGGTAAGAATCCTTTGAAGAAAAAAATATATTAAAAAGAAACAGTGTGTGTTTAAATTTGGGAAAATCTTAATGATTATTTTTAATCATTGTTTTTGTAACACCCAAAAATAAATAAAGTTTCTACTAAGACGATTAAAGTATTAACATAATGCATATATTACAGTATTCCATATTTAACATTCATTAAGATTACATAATAATGCTAAACAAAAATTTTAAAACATATTTATAATATCATATACAAGTTTTTCAAAATATAATACTATTCCTAACAGCATCCTTCAACTTAGATGATCTCCCAAAGATCTATCTGTAACACTATATGCTCCCGTGTCAAGACACGATCATCACAGATAAAAAATCAAACACAATACCACTAAAAGAAACGGGGTAAGCTAACTAAATTTTAACAAATTAAAAACATTCAATTTCATGTATTATCACAATATATGAATCTAATACACTACAAACATTACTCTACTTCTGAAATACTAGTGCATTGAATAGACCCCGATATATGCACCTGTCATACATCTCCAAACTGTGAATCCACACAGCCCCCACACAAATGAATCATCAATCATGTATAACAGGGTTAGTCTCACTGAGACTTTCCTGGCCAGCTATATTTTAAGCTGCAGTCACCCTGTTCAGACCTCCTTTGACTCTCACCACCTAATAATGATCAGTTATTTGATTCCTATAGAGTCAAGATATCAATCGTTATTGATCAGATCCTTAGACAATGCAGAAATTGGGTGAAAATCAAGCCACATACACGATGAATGATCTACCCTAGCACAAATTATCTATTCAACGTATCAATGTATCATCAATTTTCACACAACTATCTCATACATGCAACATTCAATTCAACATTTCAGACTTGCAGGAAACTTTACCAGATACAAATTGTACAGTTACTACAATTATTAACTTCTCTATTTAAGACTTAAATTTGTAAATCAAACAAGCACTAAGGTTAGTTTCCCTTACCCGAATTACAATAGAAGTTATCTCTAACAGCTCCAAAGCCTAAAATTGTCAAGAACTCAAAAATCTGCATCAAAATGTCCTTATCAACGATCAGACGAAAACACTAGGAAACTGAGCTCACAGGGGCACTATTTGATAACTCAGATGTCACATGCAAGCTCATAAGGCAGAAGAAACCAAAACCCTAAAAATGGCTCTAAGGAAAAAGGGCAGAGAACTAACTTACTCTAACGGAGATTCTGATCAGGTAGACTTGCTCTATTATCTGTCACGAGTCCAACAGTGAGCTCCGTTTGAGAAACTGACGAAGTATGAAAGCGGAGACTTTGAGAGGAGTTAGAGGAAAAGAGGTTAGGGATGTTAGAGAGATGATGACTTGAGTGAAAACGAGACTTGACTACTTACTTTTTTTTTTCTATAAATACGCGTTTTTAGTTTAATAATATAATAATCAAGTGCTCATTTTATTTCTACCATTTCTACTCAAATGATAGATTTTATAGGTTGTTATTGGACGATAATAATTCTTTCTAACATCATGTTTAAAAAGAGATCCATGATTATAAAATTAATGTTAGTTTGACTATAATATGCTGGTTTATTAGCCAATGATATGCACTCTTGCAACAGTTACGCAGGAATTACTTGTTTGAATTTTATTAAATTGTTGTGTTGCTAGGAGAATGCATTATGTTTCAATAGTGATAGAGGAGAAACTCCATACTATAATGAGATTTGAAATCAAATGCAAAATATAGAACAGTAAACAATAATTATAGTTGTTTCTTTTATGAATTATTACTTGTTAAGAATTGATAAAATTTAATAACATGACAAATAGACTAGGAAAACACAAATCAAATAACTACCAAAATGTTTAAATAATCAAAACGAGACAATAGAAAAGGACCGAGAAAATTCTATTAGCATTTACCAATAACTAGTATTATAAATTATTTTTAACATGTCGACTAATTTTAAAATTTAAACAAAAACTAACTATTAAAATAATTTCTATTTGAAAATAAAAAAAAATAATAGTATGTGAGTCAACCGGTTTGCTATAGCACACCAAATTCGTCTAATCTCTAAAATTAATAAACAATCATTATAATTAAATAAGCGATAACAAAGGATTACAACAATCTGTTTAATAATTATAAAATGGCATTTTTTTTAAATTCCAACGGCTAAATTGTTAGAAATTTATTACTTTATAAAAAAATTAAAAATAAACAAAATTTCATTATTTTATAAATTAATTCAAAGCATTAGTCTGAAATGTATTTGGAAATGAGTATTAAAATTAACTTTAACTACAAATTTTAGATTTTACGTTATATGTTATCCAAATGGAATATCCACAGGCACATTTGGAAGAGAATAGAAAATGGTTTGCACAGTGGAAAGAGTGGGTAGGTTCAGGTCAGAAGTTAGTTTATTTTTGAAGACCTAAATCAGTCATATTTTTTTCTAGGTGTGGCTAATTAATCAGGTTTAAGAGACTAATAGGAGATGAAATATTTTATTAGAAGAAAAGTCTTACCTACCATCTATGAACCCAAACCTACCTACCACTTCTGAATTATTATCAACTTTTTTTCTTATTTTGCTAAACCTTTTTTTGGCCTTATCTTGTGTGTGAAACATGAAAAAGTTATAATGAAGATTTTAAGTCTTCAATTTTGTTAGTTAACTTCATAAACCCTGACCAAAACATTTATCAACTGAATTCTCTATTTCCTCTGTTATCTAATTTTCAAGTGTTTATTTATTTTTCATCGTCGTTATGTGATTGCATATTTTTATTTATAAGAAACCACTCTCCAATCTTATTAAAAAAAAATATTTGAACCTTTACGGACAACACTCACCTGAAAAATTCATAATTTTTAAGAAATTAAAGTATACTAAACTTGAATCACATTCATTTTAATATGTTTATTTTCTAAAATATTTTATCTAAATAAAATAATAAAAAATTGTTGAACTTTAATTATCTTATTTAGATTGAGTGTTTTAATTACTACAAACTACAAAAATAAAATATTTAACGTATCAAAAATATCAGTTCATTGTGCATTTCAATGTTGAGGTTATTTTTAGTCAAATACAAGACTTTTTGAGCTGAGGTTAACAAATGCTTTTTCTTTATTAACATTTAGATATTATTTCTGGCTATATAAATAATTATTATTTTAATTAATTTTAATTAGAATTACTTTTATATGATTAACTAAGTTTTTTGTCGTATTTTGTGAATGATATTGACTAAAAAAGTTTTTCAACTAAAATTAGTCACAACAATTTTAATTAATATTAACTGAAAGTTTCTTCATTTGACATTAAAAAAGTATTTTAACAACTTTTGAAAAAAAAATGACATTAATAGAAAACAATCACAAATAAACAAGTTTAACTATTATCTACCAGACAAACAGTCTTTGTTGACACTGGTGGATAAAAACTTGACTTTTGTTGACCAATAAATAACCTTGACTTGCTTCAATAGAAAAATATTTTCACCAAAAAAAAAAACTCCTACCAACATTAATTGAATCTATGATTTATGTTGATTGATAAATAGTGTCCTTGATATTGATGGGACATGCTAGCAAATATTAGTGGAATACTAGTGTTGTCAATATGGATAAAGATAATCCTAACTTCCACTTGAAATATTTTAAAAAATTATGATTCACATAAACTAAAAATAACTATAATAAATGTCAATCAGAACAAAGAAAATATTTGACATCAATTAAAAATTATCACTATCTAAAAGACTTTCACTGCCACTAAAAATTTACAATGATAATTTAAAAAATAACTATGATTAAGAAATTATGAGAATTAAATATAACATCAACCAATTTGAAAATAATCTTAGCTCCTATTAGCTCCAAAAATCTTGCCTGATGAGAAATAACTTTGATCAATTTCAACTAAAAGCACCATGAACTAATATTTCAAAATTATTAAATATTATTTAATATTAAAACAAATTTTTTATTTGATAATAATTATAATACTTTATTTAAAAAACTAAAATTGTTCGTTCAAAATAAAATGTTCAAAACAAAATAATTTAAAACAGTGAAAAAATTATTTTATTTTAATCTTTTGAAAATTGTAATCTTTTTTTAATCCCAATGTTGGGTTCGTATAAAAGTAGTTTGGCACTTGGCAGGTTATGTAAAAGTGGTTGTTTCTTTGGGAAATAAAGTTATGGCCTCAAACAAAAATAGGTGTAAAGGTGAGAAGTATTTTCACAATCTCTATCATTGTCTCAATATCTTTTTTATTTTATTTGGATTAGGATGGTTTAGAACACTATTAATAAAAAAAATTATGCTCCAAAATTAACTTCAGTTATTAATTTATTTGAAGTTAGTTATATTTCCACTCATTTTTTAAGTCCCTAACTTTCTTTACTTTTATTGATTGTATTGATTTTAATTGAAAATTGATATATATTTTTAATGTGATAATTTGAAATAATTATGTTGAGAATTCATTTTTTTTTCAATAGCATTATTAGTATAAATTAATTATCGCTGAAATGAATGATTAATAGGTGAATAATTCTCTCGATATAATTTAACTTGTGTCTAAATTGACATTAGTTGGAGTCTATATTTAAACTTCGTATTAAACAATACAAACCACTATCACTCAAATGAAAAAAATGTTGGTAGTTTCATGTTATTGATATTTGATGAAAAAAAGGCGGCAGTTTCATTTTAATCATAATTGAAAATATGGATTGATTTTTAATTGTTAATATTTTATTTTTGATTTATATATTATCTTTAAAATTTTAAACATATTAATTATTTTTTTACATTATACCTTTATTTTGTTTAATATTAATTAATCTGCACTTATACATTTATTGTATAGTAAAAATGAAAATGAGTAAAATAAAAAGTATTATAACTACTTTTTTATAATGTAAAAAATCATTACATTTCTTAATTTTAACCTAAAAACATTAAACAACTTATAAGAAATATTTTTTAAATCCCTTACTTTAAGTTCAGTGCATTTAGAATTTAAGAATTTTATATTTATTAAATTCATTGCAAAACCAAAAAAGTTAAGTTAAATTATGTTTATTTTTTATTTTTTAAGTTCGCAACAATATTGGTTTAAAGGAAAGACAAGGTAACTATATTAATTTGTTTTAAATGGTCTGAAAGTTAGTTTAAATGTAAGTTTAGTAAAATAAATAATTTCAAATGGCTTTCACGAAATATTCCTAAGATTTTGTAAAAAAAAATATAACACAAAAGTATTTCAAAATTAGTCGTAAAGATTTTTTCTCATTCTGATATAACCTTTTTTTATCAAAATTTTAGGAATGAATAAAAAAAATTATTCTTATTATTTTATTATAAAAAATTAATAAAATCGTATCATGATAACATTATTTTAAAAATTTAGTTAAAAATTTAGTTGAAATAGTATGATATAAATACAATAAAATTAAACTAAAATGATATCATATCAACATATCAAAATAATTTCAATTAATATTTATATTATAATAATATAATTTTATTTTAAATTAACTGAATTTTGGCACTATTTTTTTTTAACATAACTTGACACGATTTATTTGTAACGAGAATTAAAAAATATATGATTTATTACTCCCAAATAATATGTATTCACGTTCAATTCTAGATAAATATATTTTATTTTTTCACTATGATTAATTCAAATATAATGATGCTTTTTACACCTAAATATTTTTTTTTTGTTAAACAAAGTCTTTCGTTTTGCTTTTATATTAGTGCATTAAATACAGTGATTGATAGCGTAAGTTATTTATAGAACCAAACAAAGTATTAGAAAAAGAAATAAAGAAAAACAATGCTTTTGAAACTCTTCAAGAATTTTGATTCTTCTTCATAAAATGAATGCTGATACTTATGTAAGAGAATGCACAGAATCTTTATGAGGATTCATCCTCCTCGTATCTACTATGCGAAGCCATCACAGACAATTACTAGGATCACACTTGAATTTCCTTAACAAAATCAAAGAGAGCAAAATTTTGAATTTGTCCACTGTGTCACCTTATTTTCTTCAACCACAAGGTTCTCCACTCCTTAAACAATGGAAAATTGGTCGTGAATTGGCCAACTTGTTGCAGTTTCCGTGCCCAAATGTTCCTACTTCTCATTACTTTAAGAAAATCCATGCCCACATTGTGGTATTGGGTTTTCACCAATATGATGTCTTCCTTGTTAACACTCTCTTGCATGCATACTCAAAACTGAACCTTCTAAGTGATGCACAGAAGCTGTTCGATACAATGCCTCATAGGAATCTGGTTAGTTGGTCCTCCATGGTTTCTATGTACACTCAACATTGTTACAGCGTAGAAGCATTGGTATTGTTCTGCCGGCTTAGGAGAAGTTGCAGTGAGGACCCAAATGAGTACATTTTAGCCAGTGTTGTTAAAGCTTGTACACAACTGGGTAGTCTCAGTCAGGCTCAGCTGGTGCATGGTTTTATTGTTAAGGGTGGGTTTGTTCAGGATGTTTATGTGGGCACATCTTTGATTGATTTTTACGCCAAGCATGGTTATGTTGATGATGCAAGGTTGATTTTTGATGGCCTAAAAGTTAAAACCACTGTCACGTGGACTGCAATTATAGCAGGGTATGCAAAATTTGGAAGAAGTGAAGTATCCTTGAAGCTATTCTACCAAATGAGGGAGGGTGATGTTTATCCTGACAGATATGTGATTTCCAGCGTTTTAAGTGCTTGTTCGATGCTCGAGTTTCTTGCAGGCGGGAGGCAAATTCATGGCTATGTGTTGAGGAAGGGCTTTGACATTGATGTTTCAGTGGTCAATGGAATTATAGATTTTTATTTGAAATGTCACAAAGTGAAGTCAGGTCGGAAGTTATTCGAGCAACTGGTGGATAAAGATATTGTTTCGTGGACCACAATGATTGCCGGGTGCATGCAGAATTCACTCCACGGGTATGCCATGGACCTGTTTGTTGAAATGGTTAGAAAGGGTTTGAAGCCTGATGCATTTGGTTGCACTAGTGTTCTCAATTCATGTGGTACACTCCAGGCCCAAGAAAAGGGAAGACAAGTGCATGCTTATGCTATAAAGGTCAATATTGATAATGATGATTTTGTGAAAAATGGTGTGATTGACATGTATGCCAAATGTGATTCCTTGACTGATGCTAGAAAAGTCTTCGACCTTGTGGCTGCTAAAAATGTAGTATCCTACAATGCAATGATAGAAGGATACTCGAGACACAGCATGCTAGTTGAAGCATTGGATCTTTTTCATGAAATGAGGCTAAGTATATCACCACCAACTCTCTTAACGTTTGTTAGCCTTCTTGGGCTATCTGCATCATTATTTCTCCTGGAACTCGGTAGCCAAATCCATGGTCTGATTATTAAATATGGGGCTTCTTTAGACAATTTTGCTGGGAGTGCTCTAATAGATGTTTATTCAAAATGCTCATGTGTTGGGGATGCAAGACTAGTTTTTGAGGAGGTATATGACAAAGACATTGTAGTATGGAATGCAATGTTTTCTGGACACAGCCAACAATCGGAAAATGAAGAGTCTCTAAAACTTTACAAAGATCTACAGATTTCAAGGCTAAAACCCAATGAATTCACTTTTGCTGCAGTAATCACAGCAGCAAGTAACATGGCGAGTCTTCGACACGGTCAGCAGTTTCACAACCAAGTGATAAAAATGGGTCTTGATGATGACTCCTTTGTCACAAATTCCCTGGTGGATATGTATGCCAAGTGTGGAAGCATTGAAGAGGCTCACAAAACATTCAGTTCCACAAATCAAAGGGACATTGCCTGTTGGAATTCCATGATTTCCACATATGCCCAACATGGAGAGGCGGCAAAAGCTCTTGAGGTGTTCGAGAACATGATTACGGAGGGAGCAAAGCCAAATTATGTCACCTATGTAGGTGTACTATCAGCATGTAGCCATGCTGGACTTCTAGACCTTGGATTTCACCACTTTGAATCAATGTCCCAGTTTGGAATTGAACCAGGGATTGATCATTATGCTTGCATGGTTTCTCTCTTGGGCCGGGCTGGTAAAATATATGAAGCCAAGGAATTTATTGAGAAAATGCCTATCAAACCAGCAGCAGTAGTGTGGAGGAGCTTGCTCAGTGCATGTAGAGTTTCAGGTTATGTGGAACTAGGAACATATACTGCTGAGATGGCAATTTCGTGTGATCCAACAGATAGTGGATCATATATATTACTTTCAAATATTTTTGCATCGAAAGGGATGTGGACAAATGTCAGAAGGGTGAGAGAGAAAATGGAAATGAGCAGGGTAGTGAAAGAACCTGGTTGGAGTTGGATTGAAGTGAATAATGAAGTTCACAGATTCATTGCTAGAGACACAGCCCATCGTGACTCTACACTTATATCTTTAGTTTTAGACAATTTGATTCTTCAGATCAAAGGGTTTGGTTATGTGCCTAGCACTGCCGCATTTTTTGTTGATGATTGAGATTAATCAAGCTGATAAAATTGAAACTAAGCTAAGCCTTTTAAGATGTTCATCAAGTGAAAGTGTGAACATTGTTTTCACCCTGAAGACATTTTTTAACAAGGTTAAATTTTTGGTCCGTGTAAATTGGAAAATAAGGGGTTGGTTAATTGTGAGAGATTTGAGTACACCTTTAAACTAAAACATCACCAATTAGGAATGTCTCCTGTTCTTGTATCTCTACAGAAAAAAAATAATACAAAAGTGGTAGAATAAAAGGATAAAAAGAATGAAGATCGAATGGGTAAATGAAGAAATTTAGAGGAATTAAAAAAGAGATGAAGATGATGGAGACAAACATGTGAAGATGGCAGCCAAAGAGGATCCAAGTTCAACAAAATATACAATCTCCAAGTTAAATTTAATGTATTTTTCTTATGTTGTCATGTTACAAAAGTTTAATTTTAGTGTAATACTGTAAACGTGTTTTTTTATTGGACCAGACTTTGGACCTACTAGCACAAGCAAACAATTTCGTTGAAGGGATTTTTTTTTTCACCCTAAAAATATGAGAAAAATTCTATTTTGCCCATCTAGTTTAATTTTTTTTTTAGTCTGTAAAATTTCTAAATCCTAAGTCAAAAGTTTTTCTGATTACATAATTTGAAAATCATTTTTTACATGAAAAAAAAAATTCTAAGCACATATTCTGAAAGTTATTTTTGATTTTTGAATTATACAATTTATAATTATTTTTATAAAAGAAAACTTTCAAATTATATAATTTAGGAGTCACTTTCAATTTGCTTAAGGATAGAGTGACTTCTAAATTGTTCAATTAGAATGTCACTTTCAGATTATATGATATGAAAGTAACTTTTTTTTTCAATAAAAACAAATTTCCAGATTGTGAAAAAGAGTCCTTATTCAGTACCGAAAGAATTTCCATCGGAATTGAGATGTGATATCTAAACTTTAAGAGGAGAAAATAGGAAGAAAACATGGGGTGCAGAAAGAAATATCCTTTATTGGATGTTTGGGTCAAGTAAAGGCCCATTAGATAGTTATAGAGAGAGTATAGATATTTGATCTCTTCTGCGGAAAGAGGCAAAGTTAGGGTTTGTGTTGGTCGGAGGTAACAGCAATGGCGCCGAAGCAGAGAACTCGTAAGGTTAGCAGAAACCCCGAATTGATAAGGGGCATTGGAAAGTACTCAAGATCTCAGATGTACCACAAGAGGGGTATTTGGGCTATCAAGGCTAAAAACGGCGGCGTTTTCCCTCGCCACGATCCTACTCCCAAACCTGAAACTCCCGCTCTAAAACCTCCCAAATTTTACCCTGCTGATGATGTCAAGAAACCCCTTCTCAACAAGCACAAACCCAAAATCACTAAGCTCAGGTACATCATGAGTAATCATTATATATTCATAGTGTTTTTCATGAATTTAGTTTAGTTTTTATTGGTTTTAATTTATTCATCATTTTGTAATTAAATTTCTCTGTTTAGGGCTAGCGTTACCCCTGGAACAGTGTTGATTCTTCTTGCCGGTAGATTTAAGGGAAAGAGGGTAGTGTTTTTGAAGCAGCTTCCTTCCGGGTTGCTTCTTGTAACTGGTAAGTTTTGTTATCAAATATTTTTTTCTGACATTTTCCATTTTACGTACTTTGTTCATGTTTGTGAAGTTGCAATTGTTGCAAACATGAATTGAATTAATATTTTAGTTCATGATTATTCGTTTGTAAATGTTACCACTTCGTTATTGCCTGAGGTGTTTACATTTTCAACATGGAGTGCTGAATTCTATTATGTTGCTTTAACTTGGATTCTTGTGTTGTTGGGTATATGGTGTAGTGTTTAGTTTGACATTGGCTTTTGGCATTGATCTGAAGTTTGAATAGCATTTGACTCGGGCTTTTTGGAATGTACTCTGTTCTCCACCCATTTCTGGTCTGGCTTATGTTTGTCGCTTGCCGTTTAGGTCGTTTCAAGATCAATGGAGTTCCATTGAGACGGGTCAACCAGTCATATGTTATTGCCACATCAACCAAAGTAGATGTTTCTGCTGTTAACGTGGACAAATTTGATGACAAATACTTTTCAAAGGAGTCCAATAAAAAGAAGAAGAAGGGAGAGGGCGAGTTTTTTGAGGCAGAGAAGGAGGTGGGACAGTCAATTTTCTTATTTTGTTGCTTCTTATGTTCTTCTCATTTGCTTCTGTGTATTGATCACTACAGTTTTTACACTAATGCAGGAAAAGAGTGTGTTGCCCCAGGAGAAGAAAGATGACCAGAAAACTGTGGACTCTGCATTGATAAAAGCCATCGAGAGTGTTCCGGACTTGAATGCTTATCTGGGTGCCAGGTTTTCCCTAAAGGCTGGTGTGAAACCTCATGAGCTAGTCTTTTAGAGAAAAGGGGTGTTACTTTTGTTTTTCATAGCCTTTTTTATATTGATGCTGGCTCTACTATTCTGCATCAACATATTTTGGTCAACAGACAAATGAAGAGCTCAAAATTTTGTTAGGCAATTGTGAGGCTATATTTCTTTCTACAGTTTTGCCCCCTTCTAACGTTTGTGTTGATTGTATGAATTTTAGATATTATATTGTGATTCTTTCGTCTTAGCATGTCAAATGAAGAATATATTGCAATTAGGGATTTGAAAACCAAAGTTAGTGCGTATGGAAGTATATCCTCCGGGAGGTAATATGTTCATCCATAAATAAAGGCTATAATTTAAATGAACATGAATATGTTTATTGTGACCATTTTTTAAGAATGAATATGGTATGTTTTGGAATTGTGTGGTTACTTTTGCGAAACTCAATTCAAGATATACTATTAAGAGTGTTTAATGTACTCCTTGATATTTAAATTCTTAATTAGCTTTAAAATCTAAGGTTATATAGAGAATTTTACAATTTCTAGAATGATTAATTGAATTTAAATTGTTTGGGAACCTTATCTTATATATTACTTTTACATAAATTTTTTCATAATATTATGTTTTATTTTATTTTTTTGATTTTTCTTAAATATTTAATTAATATTTGGACGAATATGCATGGATGTATAGTTATGTTATACATATGAGAATAGAAAGCAAATTTCATATTTGTCAAATATTATAAAATGGAAATAGATGTGTGCTTGTGTGTTTTTAGTTTGAGAACGAAGAGAACTATTCTTGAATCTACAATTGACACTTCATTTTTGCCAGCAAGAATTGCAATTAAGATTTAACCAGAGTTAAAATATCCAACTTTAATCATAGTCCTCTTGAGGGGGGTGATAGTTGGTAAAAGAATTGGGATAATAAGTTCAAAATTTATTTTGGATTATAATAGATTAGATAAAATTTAATTAATTTAATAAAAGTCACTTTTAGTGAGTTGACAATTTTTCATGGATGCATAATCTATCTAAAAGTAGTATTTTTGAGATGTTACAAATAAATTTTGTAAAACAATTTTTAAAAATTATTTTAGAAGATTAAGTTTAAGAATTAGATGTGAAAAGAATATTTAAAATTAATTTTAATCTATTTCATATTGACAAAATTTTGAAAGATAATGAATGAATCACTCGACATCCATAAAATTTAAGAGACGAGTTTGATTATATATATTTTTTAATTTTGCAATGTATTAAGTATATTTAGTTGTAGATGGATAATAGATAAATGAATTATTGTGACTTAGTTGGTAGAGAAATTCTACTTAAGTTAGTTAACCAGATTTTTCGGTGAACTTTTTTTATATAAATATTATCAGTACATGATTAAAAAAAACTAAGTTAATCCCATACAGAATTGTAGAAAGAAAAAAAAAATGAAATACTACCTATCCTTATTTTGAACACTTTTTTAATGTGCTCTTTAATATTGAGACATTGGTTTACACTTGCTTAATAATTAAAAAATATATATGGTAGTGTGTGTTTTGAAGATAACATTCCTTTGGAACGAGACCACACAAGTGACCTAATTTGTATTTAGTCAGCTATAGAATGAATAAAATCATCAGAGCTAGAACACTTTTTTTTTTGTCATGAGTGCCGTTTAATTAACCCCTGTCTTAGTTGGAATTAACCAAATTTTGAGCTACCAGGAAGATTAAGAACAGAAAAACAAAGATTTGTTTTCAAATCAAGATCATCAAATGAACAAAGCATAATAACTGTTCCTATCCAGAATCATCAGAAACAATTTCCCTCAAATAAATATTAGGCTTTCACACAACAATTGAAGTAGCTGAGGAAACTCTTCCTGGCCTGTAAGGGAACATAGATAAATCAATAATGTGTGCCATACATATATGACACTGTTACACAAATATAGAAAATGAATCTGACAAGTAAAGTCCTATTTAAAACTTCACAATAGATATTTTTCTGTTTTCTTTTCTTTTTTTACTATATTCTTTCATAGATTTTTAATAAGATAGACAAAGTAATAAAATTTAAAAAGAGATAATAAAACTGTGATGCAGGAAAAATGAGTTAGAATAATATTACTTAAAATATATATGTTCATCAGTAAACTCTTTAATTATATTCTGAGTTATATTATTTGTAATTCTTTTTATAATATAGCATTGTTTCATAAATTGATGGATGCACGTGCTAAGAATGTTACAGAAAACATTGCCAAAAAGAATAAATTACATAGCATAATTTATTAATTTAACTTAATAAGTTTATCCAAATGAAATTAATTAAAATAGTGCTTTTATTAATTAAAATATTTAATATTTTACACTATTATTATGTATTTTGACTATTTAAATAAAAATATTAATTTAATTTTAAAATATAAGGATAGTTTAACAAATGTGATTAGCAATAAGATGTTTAAAATAAAATTTTCAGTGTTATAGTATTTTGGAAAATATAAAATGTTATGTAAACAAAATTTATGGATATAAAACAATTAATATTCAACTGTGAAAGAATAACTGCGAGTTTAAAATTAAAAGTTCCACAAAGTGGGTCTGGCCCCGCAAATCGACCCGTGAGCAGCACACCAAAATTCAGTGCTCCGAATTAGTGTTTTAAATGGCAAGTGAGAACAAAAACAACACTGCTTGGAAATCGGGTACTTTGTCGGCGTGGGCTAGACCACTAAAGACAACAGAAAGCTAAACAGAAATCAGGTTCCGGAAACCTGAATTCTCATTTCTACAGAAAATTAGTCCATTTTTAAAATAAAATTATTTTGGTAAAAAGTTCTTCAAATACTATTTAGATTCATTTTAACAATTAAATTGATCATTTTAAAAAAAATAAAACAAAGAAAAGGGAAGCTTCTCCATAATCTTACAGTTGGAGGAACCGTTTGATGGTAGTGAGGTTCGGCGTGCTCTGTGCTGTTCCCAGTGTTTACACTGCTGGAGGTTGAATCCACGAAGTCTTCTTCGTTACCAAGACTTGCCCTGGAAATACTTGTCTTGTTCTGCTTCCTAGTTTCCCTGATCTTTGAGAAATCAAGTGAGTAGTCTGGCACTTGGCCCTTCTGCTCCCAATCCCCAAATTGTGGCACTGATAGCCTAGCACCATTTTTCTATGTTCACAACATTTACAAGGAAGTCAGCTAATAAGAATAATAATAAACGTTTCATATTTGTAACGAACTTAATGCTTAATACCATTAAGCCTACCAAAGACCTGATAAGAATAACAATTGGATATGAAGGTACGTTATCGCATAGTTTAGTGAAGAATTTGACTATTTCTTAGCTTTAGAAAGGGGTTTGTGGTTACTTATACGACTGCGACACTCTCATCATCATCGTTTCAAAGCAATCAAGGTTCCCTTATAGGTTAATAAAAACAGATTTCTGCAAAAACAATTAATTGTAGAGAATCTTCATTCTTTTAAAAAGAAAAAATTTCACATGAAACAATAAAAAAAAGAAAATGCAGCAGTAAAAGCCAAAAAAGCAACCTGTAACAAACTAACCACGATCCATTTGAAGGTTTAAAAATAAAACGGAAACGATTCGTTAAGCTGAGCTGGAAAGTGAAGCGAATGAGTCACAGTAGCCGTGTTTCCGTTTAAAAAATTAGAGAAAATAAGAAAGAATCAAAGCGAAGAAGAAACACAACAATCTCTGCAGATGCATGTTGAATAGCAGTTATTACTTAATCACGAAAATCAAATATAGAAAATCAGAAGACAAACAACAATCTCTGCAGATGCATGTTGAATAGCAGTTATTACTTAATCACGAAAATCAAATAGAAAATCAGAAGACAAACAACACATGGATTTAGAAACGGTGAAAACATGCAGTTCTCAGATTAAAATCAGAGTTTCGCCTTTAAACAAAGAGAACAATTCCAGCACCAACAGGTAAACGATTGTATCTCTATGTTAAGCAACGAGTTATCTAATCAAATCCTGTCTCTAAGCTATTTAACCAGAAATCACTAAGTTTTCATACAATCACAATCTCTCGGTTTCTGCTTCATGTGGTTGAACTCAACAAGCAGCATGCAATTTAATAGCCAGATTCGTGATTACTGAATATGACATTTGACGCAAACAATACAGAGAAACAATCCATTCCACCGAAGAAGGATTAGGTTATTTTGATGAAGCAAATAAACACATAATATGAAGAAGAAGAATAGTTTGGAGAAAGAGAGAAAAGAAAAACCTCTTTACGACGGTCCATGGTTGTTGTTGAGATCTGAAAATGGGTTTGGGTTTGGAAGTAATAGCGGGTGTGTTTAGTCTTTCGTGCGTTTCGTAATTGGCTAAATTTTGGTGCAATGTGGTGTGTATACGTGTCTGACTTGGTCTGAATAAATTACTTTTCTCTTTATCATAATCTGACTTCACACTGTTTAGTTTTAAAAGAACAGACTTTTTTGAAATAATTTTACTTAAATAACCTCAATTTTTTCAAAAATATATTTCTTTGACTAAGAAAATAGGAAGAAAAAATATAATAATTTCATACGAGACATTCAATAAATAGAATGTAAGTTTTTTCTTCAAAAAGTTATAATTTCTACTCTTTTATCTCACATTAACCAGAATATTAGCCATATGAAAAGGTTTCAAACTGACTCGTGTTCTCACCTTTTAGTACAGTACTGTCATCTTTGTAACCATCCCCAATAAATATAAAAATATATCTTAGTTGATGAAAATGAAAATATTGAGTAAACTTAACTAAAATGGTTAAAATTTCTTATAACAAACTGTTAATTAATTAAAAGCTACGAAATCCTAAAAAGAAATTATTAAATAAATATTTAATGGCAAATTTTATTACTTAACTATTATTTTTTTGCAAATTTTACCTTGTGATTTTATAATTAAATTTTTAATTTTCAAAAATTCATAGGATTTGTTAAATATTTAATATAGTGATGGCGTCCAACAACAAAATAATCAAAAACAATGTTCTTTAGTTATCTTTTTTTAAATATTCATTGACATATTTGGTTTTATTTTATTATTTTTATATGAATAAATTTAAAAAATAAAAATAAAACCTGATGGTCAAATGGATAATATAAAATTGATGATAAAATTCTTACAAAATAATAGTTAAGTGATATATGTGTATGGGAATTTTAAATAAAAACAAAATTTATAAAAAGAAATACAATTTTTAATAAATATGAAGCAGTAAACGTATTAAAATAGTATACCACAATAATTTATTTTATGTATTTTACTCTTTGTAGGCATTTCTAGTTCTTCAGTTATTTATTATCTTTGCCCCAGAGAATGAATTTCAATATTTCAATTTTCCAACAAAAGTTGAATATGATATCTGTTACTAATAAATTAATAAACAATTTATCAGTCCATGACTTTGATTCAAATCATCATATTTGATTATTAAATCGGATTTAATCCTTTTGTTGAACAGTTAATACCTAGAAAAGTCACTCTCATCCAAGAATCAAAACTGAAAAAATAAATAAAAAATAAGTCAGTCATGCTATCGGGTTTTTGACTCCACTTTAAGATTTGAGCTTGACGTTGATATTAAAACTTCAACATATTATATTTTTTTCTTCGATTGCATATTTGTTAATTTTTCTTTCTTTCTCCTTTGAACAATAGTTATCAAAGACACCTAAACCATTTAAAAAACAAAACTAATATTATTTGGTGATGAAATATGAGTGGGTTCAATATGAATTTGGTGCACAGGTTTGCATGCTCTTCTTTTGAAATTCCACTGTTTGCAATACCGTAAAATTGTTAAGTCAAATGGTGTTGTCCCTTTAATCACACCACTAGAGGAAAAACTGAGGAATGGGAAAAAAAATTGGTGGAAAAGAAAATAAAAAATTTTAGTTTTCATACCATTCATAATTTCAATTCAATAATCAATCTTGCATTATTTAACTTTAAACTAACATATTAATTACTCCATGAATTATAAAAATAATGTAATTAATTTATAAATATAAAAAATAAACATATGCAAACTTTATATTGAACCAAATTTAAAAGTTAAAATGCATATTAAGAATTATATGAATCTAAAATTATAATTTAGTTAAAGAAAAAGATAACATGTTAGATTGTGGAGGAATACTAGAGGTAGAAAGTTCTTTTCATTAGTTTCTTTCTATTATTATTTTTTAATCAATAAGGATGTGTTTGGATAAACATTACAGTAAACGTGACGCATTTTTCTTTTTAACATGTTAATATACTTGTTTCTCAAATTTCAGCTTTGGAAAGTATGAAGTTCCCTAATGTGTCTTCCAAACAGAAAGAAAAAGCGATTTTATTGGATTTAGAAACCCATCAAAGGTGACTAATGAAGTATAAAAACACTTAAGGAAATTATAATTAAGTGTTACTTTTTTCTATTCACTTCAAAGCTTCATTTTATTAATCAAGTAAGAAAATTTAATGCATGCACTCTCAACCAGCCCCATAAATAATTGGACACTATATTTCAATTACATCCATTTATTATACCTATATGGTAAGTTAATTAGCTTTTACAATGATTATCATAAACCTTAAATCAATTATAATTTCTAAATTTCTTAAAGCAATAAAACTGCCATGCAAATAGAGGAATGAACTTTGTATGAAATTACCATCTATAACATATAGATAAAAGTGTTACCATAAATAAATAAATTGTTCCACTAAGAGATTTTTGCTATATTCTAAACCAACAGCAATACAATTTCAACCCATAAAAGAAAAAAAAAATTAAAGTTCTTCTTTAGATTCATCATCAGAGTCATAAGTTGTCTCCTTATGCACCTTATTTTCTGTTGTTGTCATGTGAATTTTTGTTTCAACTGCTTTTGCTGCTGATTCAGCGCTATCCTCAAATGTTTCTTTGCTTCTTTCTAAACTCTTCTCAACTGCTTCTTTTAAAGTTCCTTTGATATCTTCTCCCCCACCCCTGAAACTGGGAAGATACGAATCTAAAAGTTTTGTTCATTTCTATTTAATCTATATACTCGACAAAACAATGTGCTTTATTCTCCCATTTTATGATAATCAAGAATGCAAGAACGTGAGAAAAAAGTATATGAAATAATGAGAAAAAAAAAAAGTTTGTGAGAGTTAAAAAATCTTAACTTACTCCAAATTTGGGGGAGAAAACTGCATTTGCAGATCATTTATGACAGTTTTGATTTTGTCCCAAGAGCTTTTGTGGGACTTTCTGAGCAGAGAAATAGTCTCCATGAAAACCTTGGAAAGAAGTGGTTTTTGAGCATCATCATTTTGGGCAGCACCGTCATCAAGTGTTGCAGGTTGAAACTGAAAGAGGGCGCAGAAAAGAAGAAAGAATAGAATGGTTAAGCTGAAATTAACCATGCTAATGGATCAGTGACAAATTGTTGGAAGGAGGTTGGAGAAGAATGAAAGGTAATTGTATAGTTAGAAGCTTGAGATCTCTCTACCTTGAACACGTTCTATTATACTACGTGGGGCTTCTATCTTGCATGTAGCAACTGCTCCACGTTCATACTTGAATATTTCAAAATCCAAACATTCTTAATATTTCTACAAAAATCAAGACAAATTCAAACGTAAAATATGTGGACAACTTTATTTCTGGTGGTTCAGTGTTTTTGGTACCTAATTATTTTGTCTTAGAAATCACCGGGTAAGGGCAATGCTTGATCAAACAATTGAAATTGAAATATATATATATATATATATATATATATATATATATATATATATATATATATATATATATATATATATATATATAATTTAATAAAATTTTACTTATAACTATCAATACAAAATTTGGATAGATAACTAGTCAAAAATCAATGTACAATTACAGTTTCATTAAATTCTATTTATTTAATGAAATCCCATTGCAAAGTTATGGTAGAGAATGTGATCTAAACCTTTTTTTAGTAGGCTTTCAAAAAAAATTAGGCTAAAATTTGTTTACCCTACAAAAGATTTTGATAACTTTGATTTTTTTATATTAAAAAATTGTCTGGTCCTTATAAAGGTTGATTTTTTAATTGAAGTTAATTGACAAATGTTTACTTCACATATATTTTGGTTGATTTTGAGAATTTTCATGTTAAGTGCACAAATCTTATATACTTTTTATTTTTCGTATTAGTTAATTTTTTACCAGTCTTATTAAATCACATTTTGATCTATCTATAATTTTGATATACTTATTCAATCATCGTAATTAAGTGATGATGCGATGTTAGATTCAATAATATTTTATTATATTTAGTGACAACTAATTTTTTAACAATTTTCATCTTTTAAAAATTACTTGGTAAAATTCTCCATTAAAATTAATAAAAAAATCTAACGACTAAAGCTACAAAAAAATATTAATTGTGAAGACAAATTTATTTCATCTATTTAGTTTTATTAGTCTTTGTTATTTAGATTTTTAAAATAATAAAAGCCTGGGACGAAAGAATATCATTCCACGGACCATATTTTTTTTTTACTAATTTTTAAATTCAAATTACTAATAGAAAAGTTACTGTAAAAAATATCATAAAATTCCATAAACAGACCAAAATTTGATTAATCTAGACTGATCAAATTTTACCAAAGTACTAAGAACAAAAACATAAGAAGTTTTTGCAATAAAAACGAAAATAATCAAGACCTGATGTATAAAAATAGAAAATATTTCAAATAAATAATTATCATTTCACTTTAATCATTTACTAGGTTGTTAATGGTCCAGTCAACGGAATTGGACACTTTAAAAAATGAAAACCGTTCAATTTTTTTGCTATTGTACTAAATTCAAAATTTGTCATAAACATTTATGAGAAACATATTTTGCCTCAGGAAAAAAATTGTTTCTAAGTACTTTCACTTGTCCATAGTTCCAGCTTCTGACGACTCTCAATGTGACAATTATTCAACTTTTTGAATTTATAAAATAATTATAATAATGAAGTAGTATTACTATCTCCCTTCAACCATTAAATAATTTTTCCTTAAAAAGTGTTGAGCTTGACTTCACCCTCACTGAAGCTGTATTTTATAACAAAAACACAATTTACGCCATAAGATCATTGAACGGTTATATCGAAGTGGAATACGTGGAATTTGGAGAGCTATCTCACCAATAATAGGGTTGATATAAAAGAATGGAGCATATATACTTTAAATTCTCCGCAAACTTTGAACAATTAGCTCCTCTGTGGACTGAGAAAGCCTCTTAAAAACGAATGAATCAATTGACGAGTTGCAATCGGAACAAAGAATTTAGCATGTATATAACTTCGTTCCATGCAAGAATACATCCATGCATTGGCAATCACTAATTACCAAAAATACACAAATAAATCTTTAGACATTGATATCTGATCGCTTTGTTCTGGTCACAGCACTGATTTCTGAGGTGCCTGACAAGGAATATCTAGGGAAACTATAGTTTTCCGACACCGAAACTGGCTGTTGAGGATAGAGTGTGGGTGGCGGTGTTAGATTGCGTTGTGCTGGAAGTGGGGGAAGCGTGTTGTACTTGAAAGGATCATTGCTAAGACTGCAATCAAACAATGAACTTTGTAAGGAGTGGTCCTAAACAACCTAGGAATTCGGCAAACACACACGTGTGTACACAGTTATTGGTAATGAATAAACGTGTATTATATAATTCCATCACCAAACTACCTAGGATCTGTGCATAATGTTTCAACTACCATTCAACACAATGATCCCGAAATTTTCACCCCGAGGCAAACCCAAAATTACATATCTTCTAGCCAAAAAAACTGCGTTTATGCATCAGCATACCTTTTATTATAGGACTGATCATCTTCTATGAAATTTTCATCTATACGCTGAGCTGGTCTCTGAACAGAAGGAATGGACCATGCTGGTGAAGGTATTTCATCAGAGAAATATCTTCTCCTGATCAACTGAAAGGAGATGTACCAGAAAACTCAGATGGCAACCCTCAAATTAAAATTTATAGACAGAGATCAAAGACCGTACTGACCATGCGGAAAAATTTCACCACAGCCTCCTTGTCATACCTTCCTTCTTTTGCAGCCTGTAGACATCCAACATAAAAATCACAACCATTACAAGAAGAATGAATTGGATAGCAACTATTCAACAGAATGGAAAATCTGGGCAAGTCTATGCATCAATTGTTAGCAGATATGATTTGGTACTTCAAAGGCACAACAAGTATTTCGGTTTAGAATATCAACATGAGAAATAAAGATTCTCAGAAAACATAGCATCTCCAGTCTAACATTTTCCTAACACGGCACAGTAGGCAATGGCTGAGCTAAATTCATTATTCTTAGTGAGTGGCTCAAAAATTTATACATTGATAACCTTTAAGATTGGTTAAAAAGATAAAATGTTTAATGATTAGCCTCTCAATTTGAAAACGGATGAAAACAGAAAAATCTATTTTTAATCCAGATGGTGGCACCAAAGCGAACTGTGAAGTTTCAACGCATCCATAGAGGATCCAGATGCAATATAAACTTGTTCTGAATTTTGAAAAGGATCGGTGAGGAGAAGCCCATCCCACTCAATGAGCTAAACAAAAATACTCCTTTATATGCAGTGATATTGTCACAAAACAAGTATAAACACATTTAATAGGTTCGAAAAACAGCAGTGGCTAGCTTTAAAATACAAAACAACTAAAATTTTAAATTGCTACTTGCTAGTAGTTGAAATTCCGATGTAATTAGCATTAACATGAGGGTAGCATACTATCTCAAACATTGAAAGTGGCGCAAAACCAACTTGTAAATGAAATTTTTTTTAGTTGAGACACCTACAGCAACAAGGCCTCCACTACCAGGAAAACTCTCAGTCAAAGGAAGCTCCTCACTGGATGGAAGCAAACCCTGCTTCTCAACCCATTGGCGTGCAACATCAACAAGATTCCCACTGCTTCCTCTTGTACCCTCTTGTGCAGCAATATCAGCTTTGTTACCAACAACAATATATGGAACAGGAAGGCCACCAGGGCCACCAGATCCCAAAGGAGCTGAAAATGTCCCAGTTGCAGCAATCTCAGCTGCCCACTTCTGCAAGCTAGTCTTTGTTCTTCTCTGTGAAAGATCGTGAACAAAAATTACACCTGCAAATGAAGTCCAAACAAGGTTTCAAATTCTAAAATATCAGAGAGCCAACTTTCAAATATCCACTAACTGTTACTAATTTTATTTGTCAAGAGTTCCAGAGTACCCAAATGTCATCAAGAGACTAATGCAATTCTCCAGATAGTGGTAATTGGGGTATTTTGCAAATAAATGAAGTTTGGACTTTAGACAGCTAAATCTGTAGAATTTCTTATAGCAGATTTAAAACACTATTGTTATATGTTCCATATTAAAATTCTTTTATTTTCAGCATGCAAGGCTTGAAAAAGAGAAGCCAAGGATACATACTGACTGAAATAAACACGGAATCCTCTTCCTTATTTCCTTTCCCCCTTGGTCACAGATATCGACCTATCTTTTTGTAGATTGCCACATAATTAGATTAAACCTATACAACTACCTCTGTGCGATGTAAGCTATTATATGTTTTAGAAAACTAAAATAATGGAATATTTTTTACTCACCATTAACCTGTGAATAAAAAAGAGACCGACAATCTTTGTACCGTTCGTGTCCTGAGACATCCCACAGTTCAACAAAGAAATCTCTCTCAGAATCACCTTTTAGGCTACTAGAAGAGCTGCCTGAATTTCCATAAGTAGTATGCTGGAAAAAGAAATACAAATTTGGTAAGGACTTCACTTTGTGTACAAAAATAATGTATTACTCATCTAACCATAGAAGGATGGGGGGTAATTACTTTCACATCAACTGCACAACCAATTGTTTGAGGAGGGCGAGCAATTGGAGAACCTTTTATAATCAGGTTCACTAACGAAGTCTTCCCAACACCTGCAAGGGGGATAAGAAAATATGACAAACGTGAAACTATAATATCGATGAAAAGGGAATCATATCAGGGGTGACTGGTGCAAGCAATCACAAGCTCAGAAAATTCTAATGTTTTTTATTCATCATTTATCTAAAATTGACTAATGAACATTCAGGCTTACGATGTTTAGAGATGAGCAGTACCACCAATTATGTCCAAAAACTGACAACTAACGGACCTGTTTGGTTTAAGGAAATGTTTTGTACTTCTAATCTATATTTTCCTTTTACTAATAATTACAAAGCACAAACTTTGGTTACCATTTGTTTCCTGTGTTTGAAATTCCATACTAGAATCGGTGAAAATAACATTTTAGTACAAGGTGAAAACAAGAAACAAAGTGAAAAGAGGAGACATTTGATAATTATTATTGAAAACATGATATAGAATCAGAAAACATTTCATTAAACCAAGTATGCCCTGAAGAGAGATTTTGATGTGCTTGACGCTGTGATATTAACTAATGCAACCCATAGTTTTTCCAAAAAGCTTCAGAATCATATGCTTGGATACTTTCCAAAGCATATTGCTCCTATGACAACATAAACAACAGCTTAACAGTAGAAATGAATTCTGTCAGCAGTATCACCATTAAGAAAGTCTATGTTAGGCTTGCTAAGGATGGCAATTAGGCATAACTACCTGACTGATCTAGTTACAGGGAGAGGGAATTGAATGATAGAATGATGAGGAGAAGGTAGGGGAAGAGGGGCGGGGAAGTTAGTTGATTAAAAGGGGAAAATTTGGACTCTCCTTCAGATTGATTTCCACCTAATCTTCTCCTTCAATATAATTTCCATTTCTACCTCTAGATTCTGAATCCGAACCAGATCTAACAGAATACTAAGCAATAATTACTTCCTCGACCTATTAAGCAATATTAGATTTTTATTTCCTTTTGCCCAGAGTTGAGTTATACCAATAGGTTTTTATTTTTCCAAGTTGACTCTCTAACATTAAGAACCCAATTATCTTAAAGCAGCCCTACCCAAATGATTCTCTAACACACATACCAAAACGAAATATCAATCATCCAAAACATTTCAGATTGAACATCTACAGCACCCTAAGCACCTGAACTAACAAGGTTTCAGAAAACTGTCGACAACTACAATTTCGGTTCCAGCATCAAGGTATTAAGGGTCTCCATGACCACAATTGCATCTACAACATCAAAGATCCAACGAAACAAGAACTCACATCCACAACTTAAAACATTGGCAGATAAAATCATTAACATAAACTCTTGAAGCTCCCATTGAGTGTTATAATAACTATGCCACCATCACCACGATAACATTTCTCACTCCCCTGATTCAATGTTTCCAACAGAAACACCACAAAATCCCAACCGATCCTAACAGTGCACCCTCCCACACCCAATCAACTTGCCTCATGCCCACACCACACCACACAATCACAAAACTCCCCATCATAATCTGTTTTTCAACAAAAACGGCACTTATCATAAAACCTTAAATTTCAGTGCAATAAGATCACCACATACAATTGTAAATGAAATCAACAATAGTGGACACGGCCTAGTAGTGTACTCTAGAGTATAAACAAGTTTTATTCCACAAAATTAGAAGAAAACAAAATTGGAAACAGAAAAGGGTGAATTTTAAAGAAAGACGAACCTGAATCACCAACAACGAGCACTCTGACCTGGCCACATAGGACCCCACCGTTCAACTCTTTGTTCTCCCTCTCACGGTCCCTCCAGAACATGATTCCCTCTTCACCGACGAATATCTCAAAGCACGCCTTCACCACCACACGCACGTGCGCTCATCAAGTTCCTAAACCCATGTCACGTGCGAATCACGCCGGGATCGGAGCGACAAGTTCACGCTCCGGCGTCGCGTATCTCGGGAGGAAGCGAAACGGAAAGCGAGAAACACGAATCGGCGACGGATCTGAAGAATTTGGGAGGCGGTGAATGGGAAATGGATTTGCTGTGTGTGTCTGCGTTGTGCAGTGTCTTCGAAATGGCTTTGTTTTGGAACGTGATGGTGGCGGAAAGGTGAAAGAGATGAACAATGCATCGTAATCATAGCATCTCGCTACACATTCGTGTAAACCACGCGATGCAAGAGCACGTCAACTCCATAATTAAAATGTTTTTTAATTTCTTCAACCCAAAAAAATTGATTAAACTGTTTTTTTTTAATTTATAAACTTTGTAGGAAAAAAATAATGATGTATAAGATCTAATTATTATATGATGAAAGTAATGCTAAACTTTGTTTCTTAAACAAGTATACATAAAAAAATGTGAATGGAATTAAATCATGATTTTTTAAAATAAAATAATTATGGGGACATGTTATTTATTTGGGGATGGAAAAAAAATGTCGTTCCTAAATATATATAAGTAAAATTTTTAATAGATGCTAAAAAGATTACTTTCAATTAATTCTTAAAATAGCGAAATATATATAATATTTTAGTATCATCATTACTAATTTTTATTTAGATAAACTAAAATTGTTGATACGAAAGTTAAATATTTTTTAGGATTGTATTTTTATTTAATTTTATAAATTAATTTATTTTTTATTTTTATTTAAACCTTGTAGTGTAACTTATTAGAATTTGATTTGTAGAAAGATTCATTTTATTTGTACTATTTTGTATATAAATTTATTAGATTATACTATTTTTATTTAATTTATATTTTAAAGAATTGTTTTTAGATAATTTTATTTAAAATTTATGAAAAAAAAAATCTACTGTCACGGATACTGATGTAAAAAAGTAAACAAGTATTCATCTGAGTAATGAGATGAATTTTTTAGAGAAAACGATAGCGAATAACTATATTTGTTAGGTCGCATGATCCTAATGTTGTTATTGTCTGTAGCACTTGAATTTCCAAATATAAGTGAAAATTAATGATTACTTTAATTACAAATTTGAAATGATAAAATGCCAAAAATAATAATAGTTATTTTAATGATGCCCGTGAATAAGGAAATAACAGAAATGAACAAAAAATTGTATTGGAGGAAACAAAAATGTTAATTTCTGCTATATTTGTTATGTATTTCTTAAAGGAAAGTAATTTGAAAATAAATATTATATATGACATGACACGTAACATTTTCTTGATCTACCCTCGTTTTAAGATCGATCTAACCTCATTTTAAGATTGAGTTTAATATCCTTGGGAATTTGTTTAAAAGTAAAGTTGTTATTATAATTAGCTTTTCTCGGAAAGTAATTTAATCAAATATCATAACGTGTGGATTATCATATTTATAGAGGTGCAGAAAGAAAATATGAAACGCATTAGGTAGGTAATAAGGCCGAGGTAATCCCAAAACATATTTAGGGAAGTCCTTTTCCACTGTGCTATTGGCACTCCCCAAACCACTATTAAACTCCTTTCACTTTTTAAAAAAAATTGTATTTTGACGAAAATATCTATTGTTTCATAACAGAATTAAAGTAAATTTTAATTATGCATCTCATCAAATATACTCCCTAATAACGCAATGAAAACATATTTTCATCATTATTCAACAAATCTTGTTAAAACATTTGTCCAAATATTATCCAAATACAAACACATTTCGTTATATATTTCCACAGGCTTTTATTGAAATGAAAACTAAAAAAAAAAACTTTAATGATACACTTTTGAAAATACCAAGTTACATTAAAAATAGCCCTATTTTATTGAATAAATAGGAAAGAGGAAAAATCAAATTTTATATTTGAAAAAAAAAAGGCTAAAAT
>Ga0209700_100167_pt1 | contig 103123 bp, 59 predicted proteins | sample SiratroredBW_FD_187528 | JGI IMG/M metagenome (GOLD analysis project Ga0209700, IMG submission 187528) | Root nodule microbial communities of legume samples collected from California, USA - Siratro red BW (SPAdes) (version 2) | ecosystem: Host-associated > Plants > Roots > Nodule | place: USA...
ATATATATATATATATATATATATATATATATATATATATATATTATTCTTATTTTATCTTTAATTATATTTTAAAATAAAATAAAAAAGAAAAAGAAATATAAATTATCATTTATTAAAAGAGACCTTACATACTTCAACTACTTCATAATACTCTTTTTTTTTTTCATGCAAATTTGTAATTTATATTGTTATTCTAAAATTATTTCTATTTAAAATATAAATTATGTGTGTTAAATATACAAGCTTTCTGTGTGGGCTGTGTTACTGAAGGAAGAGTTCATTGTTGCCAGATCTCACCTTTGTCGGTGCGAATAAGAGATCTCGCCGAAGACACCGTTTGGCAGACTTGCACACTGTTTTGCGGAAGAGGGTTAAAGTCTATTTACAGTCATTAGACTTAAAATATTGGATTAGTAATTAGCATAAGTAAGATTATTCTTAGGTGACACTTTAATTAGTGTAAACTAGCCTACATATTTTGAATATACTGAATATAGAGTGATTTCATTCAAATTGTGATTGGATGTACGATAGCTGTAATGGTAGAGAGGTTTATAACAAAATATGTTCGTGAAACTCACATTAAAATAATATTTTTATTATAAAGTAATCAAAACCCTCTTTGTGCGGATTAGAGCTTTACATCCAAGTCAGTAATCACTTGTTCTCCTCTGTCACAGTTGTTGTCAAATGAAAAGGGGGTTTGGACCTGAGAGAGAGGGTGTGAAGTGAGTCGCTAAGCGTTGTGCCTCTCTTTTCTCTTCCTCTGAATCCCTGTTCTCTACATTGCTCAGGATGACCTCTCCTGAGATCCTTACATTCATGGAGCTAGCCATACACCAGGTAATGCTTTGCAAACATTTTTATATGCACCATTCATTTCTGCAAGTATGCCTCTGGTAGGTAGGGTTGTGTTCTTTTCTGTAGGTGATAAACTCCATTGATAACTTTTTGAGAAATTAACTGTATGTTAAATAGTTGGTTATGTGGTTTCTTTGCTTATTCATCTTTATAACTCATCAAATTGGAAATGATGGGAGGCGGTGGAGTAAGTTGGTGCTAGGTTTTAGTGGAAAACAGTGTTTGTCTTCTTTTTGCGTTTAAACTGACAATTTAGGCCATCTATCTCCTGACTATGTTGATTCTGCTTTCCTTACATTCACCTTGCAATGTATGCGGAAAAGTATATTCTTGCCTTTTTTATTATTATTATTATTATTATTCTATTTCATTGAAAGCGAGCCTTAACACGACGGTAAGGTTGCATGCAGTGACCTTCCCTTGTACCTATTGCATAGCGAGGAGCTCTTTGGCATTGTGGAACACTAGTTTTAGTTGTTGTTATTATTATAATCATTATTTTATTGGATTGAACTGTTTTTATTTCTTTTTATTACTCTGATTTATGTGACAGGCGAGGTTAGCTTTGGATGCTCTTGAAGTGCCCGTTGGGTAAGTTACCTTCACAATTTCATGTTACTTGAATATTATTGGAAGTGTAACTTGTAATTGATAAAGGTGTTGTTAGGATTGGAAAGTGCTAGGCAAGGGTGTTGACCGGCCTTCACATTTATCACTGGTGCCGGCTGATTGCATTAAGACAAGGAAATGCATTCTATGGTAATTGGATATTTTGTTAGATAGTTGAAATCAGAAAATATTTTACTATTTCTCTCTAGTGGCCGAGGAAGAAGGAAGAGGATGATACTGATTTTAATGTTGAGGAAGATGACTGTCCTCCTTGGACCATAACTATAGCTAAAGAAGTGCATAACAGAGTGTGAGCTAAGTGGGTCTCGGTGCTATGATGACTGTATACGTGACAAAAGAGGGTGTAATAAGAAGTTGCCTAATTTTTTAATTGGATTTGGGACATGTGACAAGACTTGCATGACTCCTATTTAAAAGACAAGGTACTGATTAAACAGAAAGTCAATTACATGCATCAGTGGCTAAAGTCATTTCAAGCAATACCAGTGGGATTTAATAAATCAAAAGCAGAGTTGTAATGACTGGCAACTGAAAATGTTTGGAGTCTCATATTGAGTAGGATAAGCTACTTGATGTGATACTTAAGCTTTAAGGTTTTCCCACTTAATGAACTAGTCATTTGGGTTGGACCGTCCTCTTGTACTTAAATCCTAATAGTTGGTGTTTTCTTTAAGAGTTGGGTTATGGAAAGGGATACGGGTTGGATTAAGGTGAAAACTGAACACTGATAGGTGATTAAAGCCCTTATAGGGAAAAAGGGGATGTAGTGTTAGGTGTCCCATTTAGGTCTCTCACTTAATGGACTACTAATCTTTTTGATTGAACTCTTTTTTTGTGCTTAAGTCCTAACAGGACACATGCTACGGGATTGGTCAAATCAATGAGTTCTAAGCAGGAATGTTTGAATATCATTGATCTCTTATGTATTGTACCAAATCTATGTTACAATTGGAAGCAAGATTGATACAAGATTGGATTGCGGGACAAATAAAAGAAGATAAGGAAAAAAATAATACACAAGAGATATTATACTGGTTTAGATCAAACAAAATCCAACATCCCGTCTCAACTATTCGACCCTAAAATAGTTGGTTCCACTAACTTCAAAAGTTATCACATAATAATTAAGTTTTGAACACCTTCAAGAGGATATCAACCAAAATAAATCTTGATATCAAGAGGATATCAACCTTCTTAACGCTTTTCAACAGAAGAGGATATTTGGCTTATCAACTCTTGATCACCAAGAGCCAAACAATGGAACATCCACTTACAACAACAAGGAATACAAGAAAAAATGTTACCAAATGTTTATAGTAGTACACAAGGTTCAACAACACACAACTTTTGTTAGCAAATCTTGATAGTACAGATGAGAGTGAGAAAATGCTTAGAAAAACTCAATTTAGATTGCTTTCGATTGTATATGGATCTTATAAAAGCATTGAGTCAAATACTTTATTTATAGAGTTCAGAAAACTCTGATTAAAAAAAAAACTGTTACTGACTTATTTAATTGATTATTTAAGTTGTTAATAGATTATTCTTTTGAAAATCAATTACAACATTTTCTGGTTTAATCGATTATGACATGTGTTAATCGATTGAATTGTTGAGACATGGTTTCCCAAATCTTTACTTTAGTCGATTTAAAGAGATATTATCTATTATCTTGTTCTGAAACGTTGTCAAGAACAATTTAATCAATTATACAAAAAAATAATCGATTATCAAGGCCATAAAACCTTTTAACAACATTTTTTCTCTTTTTAGAACTCATTTTCCTTTTAACCCAATTTAATATGATTGTGTGTTGATTATAACCTTGTGAATACCTTGCGTGAAGGACACAAACAACAATTACAATGAAAGCAAAACACTCTAAAACATCTATAGCATCTTCATCTTCAATCATCATCATTATCAAAGCATCTTCACTTGAGGCTTTCTTTAAGACCAACAATCCAATGAGTGAATTGCTTTTTTGAATTTCTATATGAATGCCCCTTTTCATTGGTCTTTTTATTTTGGAAGAAAAATAAGAAAAAAATTGAGCTATTGGCATCAGACATTGGATTAGCATGTATGGTCAGAGATTAATTTATTTAGTAATAATGGCTTATTGTTTTCTCCTTCAACGTCATAGTAACCTTGAGAACATGGTGCATTGAACATTTCATATTAATTCCTGGTATGCTTCCTATCATTTGTTGCGTGTAAAATTGGCTGAAGTAAATCTTTATTCATTAGTCATCTTGGTTGTATTCTGCGTTGAATTGATTAGAGAGACTATGTCTATCATTTCATTGGAACATTATTGCTTTGGTTTACTATTTTTATGTAAACTGTGTTATTTGTTGCCAGGTGTGTAATTGTTGAGGATGGCAAGGTTATAGCCACAGGCAGGAACCGAACTACTGAGACACGAAATGTAATTTGATCAATGATCTCTTTTCTGTTTTCATGCATATATTTTCTATCCTTTGGTTTATATCTAGCTGTTCCTTTAATAATCTATTTGTTGTTTATAACTGTGGATTACTTTTGAATGTTATGCTTTTCTACTGAAAACTTAATTAATTAGATTTGGTTTCTGTAAGTTTATTTTTATTGGATAGAGACCTTATTAGCATACAATTTTCACAGTATAAATGGTAACTAAATCGTAAATGAAATTTTAAAATTGTATGGTAAAGTAATGAAGATGTCTCCTTTGTTATAGCATGAAAAAAAAATGAGAGTTCAATAAGTATTTACCGGGTATTCACACAACCGTTGTGAATACATGAGTTTAGCTCTCCTGCTTTGGCCTTAAAAACAATAAAATATTAATTTCTAGTAAGCACACAATGCACTCTTCAAATGACAGAAAACATCGATAATTTGTGAGTTGTTAATTGGTAATTGGTTCTTATTTGCACGGAATTTACATGTCTTTTTGCATTCTGCTGCTGCTTTTATTGACTTGGGTGAGTGATCACACAACTTGTTAATATTTGTTTTCACTTAGTCGTTGATGTCCCCGTACGTGATTCTTAGTTAAGTGCTTCCATTTTTAATCGTAAAGAAAAATATTTTGATTTTTCTTGTCAATTTTTTGTTATCAAATAACGGTAAACAAAAAGCTTTCATTTCTTCTTACACAACTTATTAACAGTTATTTCAAGTTTCACACCGAAGCTTTATGCTATTCTTTATTCATACTTTTCTTTGGCTGTTCTTTATTACTGTATCGTTTTATCATCCATGAATTTGTTATTATCAGGCTACAAGGCACGCAGAAATGGAAGCTATAGACGTGCTTCTAGAGCAGTGGCAGAAAAATGGACTTTCAATGTCTGAAGTTGCTGAAAAATTCTTAAACTGCAGTCTTTATGTTACCTGTGAACCATGCATAATGTGCGCATCTGCTTTATCAATTTTAGGTATGCTTCTTCTAATCTTCAGTTGAACAATCTATTACAGTTGCACTCTTTATATTGTCATTTCTAATTCATTTGTTTGTGTATTATTTCAGGTATAAAGGAAGTATTTTATGGCTGTTCAAATGATAAATTTGGAGGCTGTGGATCGATACTGTCATTGCATTCAAGTAACACCTCACCAGTCAATAAGTATGTCTCTTAACTCAGCACCATCTATGTTTGCCTTGTATTGATCTATTCTATTATTATTTATTATTGTTATTATTATTATTATTTTGTACGGTGCAAGTTATTTACTGTTATTATTTTTACTTCGTTGGTAAAAATATTAATGGTTGTGTATTGTCGTTCTTTCTTACATCTATTCTATACATCCACTAATGTATGTAAATAAATAATTCTTATTTTTCTTATACATAGTGAAGTTCCATCTGGAAAGAGTTTCAAATGTACTGGAGGTATAATGGCATCAGAAGCTGTCCTTCTCTTTCGAACATTCTATGAGCAAGGAAATCCCAATGGCAAGTTACTTTCCTTCTTTCTTACTAGCACCCAAAACCTTCCAAAGCTTTAAGATATTGTTGATATGTGGTCCATATAGCACATACTAATAAATAATACTTATGCTCTTTTTATTTCTTCTCAGCTCCAAAGCCACACAGACCTATAGCACGGCAGGCATGAAGTCTAATTTGTATATCACCACCGTCATTTCTGTGTACAAGGTTTTTGATTATGTATGGCTGAATATTGTTTGTTATATCCATTGATTTGAATTTCTATTTTGTCTTCTAACATTTGTTACAGTTGCTGAAATGGTTATCTGTCATAACCAGGAATCTGCGCTACCTTAGCATAGTGAGTGGGTTCAAGCTGGTGTTGAATGTCATACAAGGCCTTTCAATCCGAAAATACTTGACGTATGATTTAAAACAATTACTAGAAAGATGAATCACATGCTGTGGTTGTAACTGATTCCTACTGGAAGTTCAAACTAGTTGCAAAATGGAATTGAAACTTTTCAATTTTGTTAAATATTTTTTAGTTTCTGCAAGGTGCAGTGAGTTTCCATTTTATTGTATAAGTAATTGGTAGTTATGGTCTTTCTTTTTGGGGATTGGCTTGACAGAGTATTTTTTTTTTCTGTTTCCTACCATCTACAGATATTTATTAAATAATGAATTGTATGCAAAGTGACACGTGGTTAGATATGCTCATGGTCTTTAATAAATTTGTACTTTAGTTTTTTTTTTGTCTTTAATATTTTTTTTTTATTTTGGTTTTTAATAAAACTTTTATGGTTTACTTGTTGACATTTTTAAATAATGAATTATTTGTTAAGTGATTATATTAACATTTATGTACCACTGACATGTAATCTTTTTAAATTACTTTTTTTTAAAGAAAAATAAATTAATGTGATGAATGTAATGTTGTTCTTTTTCTATTAGGGTTTGTGTTCCTTACTCTTTTTTTATTCTCTATTTAAAAGTGAAATTCAATGAAGATGAAAATTAACATATAGTTTTCTTATTCTCCTTCTCTTGGTATCATTTCTTTCTTTCCTTTAAATAAAATAATTTTTAAACAATCAGTCCTACTCAACACTAACAGAGTATTTAATGAAAAACCAATCATTTAAAAGATATCAATAAACATAAAAAAAAAAACTTAAATAAAGACAAAAGTCTGAAGAGAGATCAAAATGAAAAAAAAAATTATTGAACACAAAAATCAATATATACATAATATTAGGGACAAAAGTAAAACAAAACATGTGTTTATTCTACTCAAAGATATCACTTAATGAACAATAAACTATAGAACTAGAAATAAAAAATTTATTGAAAATTAAAATAGCACAATTATTAAGAACCGTAAGCAAAATCCAGGGATAAAAAGTTATTTAATGCATTACTTTTTAATCTATGATGGGAAGCACCATTCGAACATTTTTTTTCTTGTGTTAGTTAAATTCGACGTGATTGATTACAAGTATTTGTTTATTTTATTTTATTTTTTATTTTTTATTCACGATCACGAGTACGTAAAGGGGAAAAAATTGAACGAAAAAAGAAAATAAAAAAATTATAAAAAATTGATAGTGATTGATTAATATGACAAATTTTAAAAAAATTATAAAATAGTATATTAATATAACGACCAAATCACTCTTATTATTATAAATTAATTTAATTAAATATAAATTAAAATATTATTGTTATTATTATTATTTTAGTTTTATTATTACTATTATTTTTAATTTTATTATTATATGATTGTATTAATAATAATAATTTTATTAGTATTACGGCTATTTTTAATTTCTTTATTTCTATTATTACTATTATTAATTTATGATTATATTATTATTAATATTTTTATAAATGTATTAATATTATTACTTATTTTTATTATATTATATAATATTATTGATTATATTACGTTAATATAAATAATCTATGATGTTCATAATTCATATTCCATCATCTTAACGTTGAGGGATAGATATTTGCAATATAAATTGAAGGATAAAATGTATAACTTTACAACTTCTATCTTTGACTTTCTTCTTTTCTTCATCTTGACTTTTTTCTTCTTTCTTTTCATTAAGAGATGTGAAAAACAACTTTTAACAAATCCATTTTTGGACTTCTTTGTTCTGTGTCTACAGGAAATGCCACAAACCAGAAACAAACACAATGTTATTGAAAACAATAACAAGGGTCCGTGTATGGCTTTCTAGTTATGTTTGTTATGTATGGTTGAAGAGCATTGACTAAGTGAACGTGAAATGTCTGGTTTTGTATCTACAGAATAACAATATTTGGCTTGAAGTTTCACCACCAATATTATGAAGTGACGTGAGAAAGAAATGGTATCGTGAGGAAGCTTGTATTAATATGGTTAACTTCAAAACAATACAAGGTGACAACAATTAACTGGTATTCCCCTGGTTTCATAAATTTTCCAATCAAAGTTATCATTCAATTTTTTCCCTTAACACAGCTGTGGGTACATATACAATGGATGGTTCATTAGAATGGGGTTCATCTGAACCCTTTCCTGTGAAACTTTGAATTGTTGTTAATGTTTGCTTCATACTAACTAGTTTTTGCTTCAATTTGCATAGTCTTTCAAATTCCAACTCTGCCGTCTTAGAATCTCCTTCAAATGCAAAATTTACCAACCTCTTCTTTCTTTTCTTAAATAGTTTCTTCAAGCTCACATCATCACTGATCTCCATAGAGTCCTGAAGAGGAAAAAACAGTGAAAACTTGTTAACTGAGGACCATCCTAATCCAAAAGAATTACTAGTGTAAAAAACTATATGATAAAAATTACTAAAAGACATAGGGCATCAATTCTTCGAGGTGATGATTGTAAGAAAAAAAATGCTCTATTTGAAACTGTGATTAGTGTTGCTACTTCTCAAGCATACAATGCTTTAAAACATGAAACTACTAGAAAAGCACCTTGTTATTTTCTCCTGGAGGTGGAGGAATTTCTGGTTGTGTTTTCTTGCTAGAAGACTTAATTTTCTTTCTTCCACTGACATTTTTGACATCTTTCTGGGAATGACTTGTAGTAATTTTCAAGGTCTTTGGTTTCAAAACATCAGTATTCTCCTGATTTTGTAATCTGGAGTTCTTTGTGGAAGTGATTCCCTTAAGTTGATTTGCTGCTCCTTCTGCTTGATGCTGAACAAAATCCACTCAAATTAGAGTTCATTACAAATTCCAAAGGACTACAGAATTTGACTGTCCGACAAATCTACCAAAAATGCTAAGATTACGCTCTTAGTCTTCTCGTTAAGACAAGATATTTCATCACATAATTTCCAAGGCCTCTCTCTATCTGTTTTCAATCATCAGGCAATTCCTATTATATGATTTTAGTTATAGTGATCTAAAATTACAAGGCTTGACATTTGTTCAAAAACAGATAGATTATGTATAACTAAAATCATATAATAAAGGAAGACAAAAACACTACTATAAACAACTAGATGATGTATAGAAGGAATGATGATATAAAAAGAGCTACTAGTGCAAGAATTTTTTATAAGAAAAGGAAGACAAAAATAGACTTGCATAAATTGAACAATGAGATAATAAAGTGTGGCTTACCTTTCTGTTTTTAAGCGCCAAGTAACGTGCATTTTTGAACCATTTGCTGACCTGCATTTTGTAGCACAAGTTAGTGACAGAAAGTTTTAACAAATAAAGTGTTTCTAGACATGCAAACAGAATGAAACTAATTGGAATAACTATGGGGACCTACGAACTGTGCATCGAGAGAAAAAACTTCAAAAGTAAATTTGAATGGAAGATAGACAAAAGGTAAGTCGTCACCTTTTCAGTGTCAAGTCCCAGCTCTTTTGAAAGATCCTCTCTAATAGATCTTGGAGGAAGTTCATTCACAGCAAAAACTTGGCGAAGCTTCTGCTCAATTCAAGAAGATGAAAGGGGAATAAATTAAAGCGCATACAACCCTTCAATAAATAAATTGACCAAGTGTTTCTAGTAGTACCTCAACTGAATCACGCGGAATCCTAAAACAATGCCTTTTGGTATTTGTGCTAGAAGAATATTTTGTTGTCATGCTGTTGTGCTCATTATTGGGGTGCTTATTCTCACTTTCATGCAAAGTCATAAGAGAATCAACTGCATCACACTCCTTTTCTCTTCGCTTTCTTTTGCCAGGACCCCAGTCTTCATCTTCACTCAATTGTTCATATGCAGGAGCTTCCTTCCCAAACATTTCCTGGAAAAATGAACTCAGATGAAACTTCTTTTCCATTATAGGACACAGCAAACAGATCAGGGACTCCATTTTTAGTGGTATTTCCAGGCATAACGATTATCTGTCTACATCACATCCAAGGGTAAGCAATATATCTATTTGGAATAATACATGTTTTAGATCAAAACACTAAAGTCTACAGAGGAGCCAGAAATATTTACCAACCCCTTTCATCAAAATAGATGTAGGGATAGTTTACCAATTCCATTTAGCCAGTAAATTGTAACTTCTATACCATCATTGAAGTTATAGTTTTAATTAGCTTTTCTAAAAGACAACTTAATTTACTTACATCATAAAGCTGCTTGTAGTCAACAGCTTTTCGCTGCCTACGCCCACAAGCTTTGTCCTCAGACTCATCAGAATCTATGCTGCTATTAACAAAATGATATTCATGACTGACACCATGTACTGGAGAATATTCATCATCGGAACAACACAGACTGGTAGCACTGCTTAAATCATCAGATTCACTATCATTAGTTCCTTCCATGTTGATATTGTGGCTCTCTTCTTTCATCTCTGGGTCATAATCATCATCTTCAGAATCATCTGACGGCCATTCTTCTTCAGGATTCAGTAATGCAGTCTCACCATCAGGTATAGCAGCCTCTTCTTTGAATACATCCTTTAATTATGGCAAAAAGGAATTATTAGTTGAACCAGTAGGAATACATGGACATGGATTCTTTATCCATGCGCTTGTATTTTATAAAATTCTAAATTGATTATATATGTAGAGAGAGATGAAAACAGAAAAATAAATGGTGTTAAAGAGATTATAAGATTAAAAACCTGCCAAGCACTGTGCAAGGAGAAGTGAGTTCCAAGATGAGCATTCGTAGCTTCCAGTATTTCCATCTTACATTCACAAAATTTACAAAACCAGTTCTGCCTCCCAGGAGGAACTGCAATATATATTTAAACAAACCATTTATTTAATGAAGTCAAAGCACGGGAAGTTGCAACCTAATCAACAACTTGTTACCATATAATGTAACTCACCATTCTCAGTGTCTAAAGGAGGGTCCACACACTTCTGGTGAAAAGCACGCTTGCATGTACCATAGCATCTTATAACATCATTATCTGAAGGTTCTTCACGCATTTTGCACTTAGCACAGAATATCTAGATGTAGAAAAACAGAAGAGTGAATATACAGTTCTTAAAACGTGCCTTGTCATTCCATACATGATACAACTTGACTTCAGAAAAATGCATGAGAGATGGCTCTCCATCAGCAAAATAAGAGAAGGTGTGAAGCTGGTTCACAAGTATTAAATGGAAAGAATACAGAAACATTTTTATGCAATGAAGTGAAGTGTATACTCACATGTTCATGACAACCAGATCCATCTGCAGCAATTGCAGAATCTTCAATGCTACTCAACGAACCAAGAGAATCCAACTGGCGAATGGCATCACGAATACCAAGTCTACATTTTAAAATTTGCTTCCTTGCTCTTTGTAGCTCCTTTTCTGGCCTAATCTTTTCTCGACTGTGAAAGGAGTTGCCATCAATGCAAAAAATAGAATAATGATGAGCCACGCTGCTATTTGTCAAGGGCTAGCGTTGATCAAAATAGCTAATAATTGTTTTCAGGTTAAGATCACACTGCATTGCCGCAAGCTGTTGTCCATGAAAAATGTTTGGAGAGACCAATCCATTCTGGTTTATAATCAACGGTATAGCATAACCATACTAAGTTTTTCATGCAAAACATAAACTCAACTTAAATGGGTACATGAAAATTCCAGCTACCACCAAATTCAATTGAAGTGTTACTCAATAAACCAGTGGTGACATAGAGCATGCACCTCTTATGATAACAGTAAAAAAAATCAACTAAGAGGAACTCCTAACTTAATCAAGTTATGCATGTTATTCACCCAACCTTTTTAAACAAAAAGAAAGCTATACGAAAACTTATCCCGTACCTCTGACCTTTCCAACCTTCTCCAGAGTAAGCATCAATAAGGTTCTGCTCTAGCTTCATTTTGATTAAAAGATACCGTGTTCTCCTCTGCAGGCGTGAAGGATCATCAAGATCCAAATTATTCCTTTGTCTTTTCTTCTTTCTCTTTCTCTTCATTTTTTGAAGCTTTAACTCCCCATCAGCATCTTTCCCCTCTTTCCTAGAGCTAAGAGAAGCTTTCTTGCCTTGTAACTTGGAGGATGGCTTCTGTGAAGATTTTCTGTTCTTCAAAGGCAACTTTTGTCCAGTAATCAATTTCTTATCTGAAGAATCCTTACGTGGCCCTTTGATCTTGATGGAAGTGATAACTCTCTTCCTTGATACGTCAGTGCCAACATTTTTTGTGCGAGATTTTGATTCCACTTTCACTTTATCCTTCTTCCCTTTCGTACGTGCCTTCAAATTACCAGATTTTTTAGATCCTTTGTCGTTTGACTTCTTCACACTATCCCGCATATTGATGAGTTAAATCCTGAAACTTCAACAGAAAACATGAATTTTGCGAAAACAAAGACAACGATTCTACAGAAATTGCTCTTGGCAATGCAATTAAGATGCTCGCTATCCATTGATCAAGTATAACTACACAATTACCTTCAACATACACAGAAGAAAAATGCCGAGTAGTAAAAGAAATGAGCATTGCAATTGATCAAATTCTTGAAATCAAAGCAGGATGGAACAATGAAATGGGCAAAAAACAGCGGAGCATTACATATGAATATGAGTATTACTCGTCGAAAGAACATTGAATCATGAATTACTTGACTAGTTCAGCAAAATAAAAAAGTCAAGATACGATGTTTGAGATTTGATTGTTAGAATCACAAATAAGTCATCCTCAGTTATTCAAATCGAGAAAAAAAGCACTTGTGATAAGCAGAAGAACACACACGAAATACCCCAAGTACTCAAAACGGCCAATACACCAGGAGCCAAAAGACCTTGACTTTGAATCCAAATGTCCAACCCCACAAGAGTTTGAGGCAAAAGAAACAAAACCAACCTGTGAAGGAGGAAGAATATAGTGAAAGATCAGAACTTTGTAAGGCCCTGAAAGGGTGTGAACATGGTGACAGTGCAGGAGTTGGAAGGATTGAATGGGTGAAGTCTAATTGAGAGATTGGTTTGAATTTGAAATTGGGTCTCAGATTCCCAATGTTGATTGATGAAACCAGTCGCCGTCAATAGCTACCCCAAGCGCCACCAACGGTTAGCTTCTTGCTAAGTTGCCATTCCCATTCATTATATGAATGAATCTCTCTTTCTTTCTCTTTTCTCTCTGTGCAAGTAATTGTGCCAGAATCTGAAACCAGAAACAAAATAACATTGATAGACTCTTCAGAAAGAAAAAAAAAATAATCATATTCTTTGGTGAATCATAGGCATTCTTGCCTTATGTGTCTCAACTCGTCAATGCAACAACATAGGAAGCAAAAGTGCTTGATTATATGCAATGAAAGAATGAATCTTTTTGTGATCTCCTAATAGATTTAGTTTAGCAGAAAGAAATTACTGATTTAATTTACTGTCAGACTATGTTTGCAACAAATTGGTACATAAAATGTTACCAAAATTAAAACAGGAGTGGCCAATAACAAGTTCGATTTTATTTTATTTTATTTTTCTGAATAATGTTTTTATTTTATTTTATTTCTCTCTCTCATTTTTTAAAATATTTTGTTGTAGTCAAATAATATGAAGTTAATGTCATTCAATATAAAGAGATTGTTGTTCTAGATGTTTGTTATGAAATCATTTTTATGAAGCAAACTTTAGTTAATGAATATATTTAACGTTATTTGTGATACACTTTCTTTTTTATATTCCTTTTTAACGCTTTATATTTTTGTAGGCCAAGTAATCATTGAAAGTTTACTAATATATCTCTTAAAAGTTACTTTAAGATAATAAAGAGCATTTAATTTTGTTTTATTCTGAGATAAACTAATCTAAATATGACAAACGTTTCATTTTTCAAACATTACTATGTGTATCTTACAATTTTGATTCGTGCAAACTCTTTATGAATTTTCTTTTAATATTTATGAATAAAATGGTTAGTTCAATACCAAACATTTAAGTAATATTAATTTAATGTAACCAATAATTTTAAGATTAGTTATGAATACAATTGTATTAAATATTAAAGAAACTTGAAATTAATGTCAACAATTTCAGAGTAAGTGTGGGTTCTACTCATTGCCTTACAAATTTTCAGCTAGAAGTAGTAAGTATTATCCTTTGTTCATAGTTTGGTTTATTGATGTCAAATTATTTATAATGAATTCTCTCAAAAGGTATTAACAATGAAATAGAACACATGATCTCTAAAATGTTAAATAAAAAGTTGATTAAATACTTTTAAAATATACAATATACTAAAAATAAAAAAAACATTTACTTTAAATATAATTTATCATAATTTTGATCTATAAATACCTACAAGTATGGATATATTATTCACCACATTTTTTACATTAACAATTAGCCCCTCAAACTCTTAGTTTCAAGTTCAGTTGACTTATTAATTCATATAAGCACATGTATATCATAAATTAATACAAAGTTTAATATGAATATCTGTTATTATAATTAAATCAATGCAATATTTATTTCTATAATAAATATTTTTTGAACAACCCATAATTAATCTAATGATTAAAAAGAATGTTAATATAGAAAAAACTAAAATTTTTTTCCGGAAACTATCTATTACCATACAAAAACCCATAGTTAAAATATATTTATACCCGAATTTAAATATAAAGATATTAGATTTATCCTACTACAATATGAGATAACATGATTGATAATATTGTTTCTCATATGATAAAAAATATATATTTGAAATATATATGAAAAAAAAAATATTTATTGGGAAAGTTCAATCTCTTTGTAGTTTTAGCATATTAGTTATTGACTTTTAATTGAAAGACCAACACTAACTACACGAATGCACTTGCAAACGAATTATAGATGAAACTCAAATTTTTTGCTCTTCACTATTCAAATAATCCAACATTCCTAGTAAGTTGCGAAAAGGAAAAAAAAAAAAAAAATTGTTTTAATCAACAGCAGCATGACACTTGGCAAAAATTTAGTCAAAGAATAAGGACCACATTTCACATCATAATCTAAATTATATTTTTCATCCATTTATTCTTTTTAATTCATAATTTAAACTTCTTACTTTAAAACAAAGATATTTAATTTCTTAAAACTTGTGGTTTTAGCCTAACTATTCTACCTAGACATTCGTTGTTATATATTAATGTTTACTTTCACATAAAACATTTTAACTGATATTGTATTAAAAAAAACGATGAGAATTGTTTTCATATGGACTTCTATACCATTGTACCTAACTATTTTTATGTTACAACAACTCAATTTAAAAAATAAAAATAAAATAGGAGAACTATTTATTTAATTTCGTTGAATTGTTCAAAAAATAGAACATGCAGAAGAATATTATTATTTTTAAACTCTAATTTATTCATAATGATGAAGAGAAAAATTATGCTACATGGTGAAGAGAAAAATATTTTGATGAAGTAAAAGTATTCGTAATCTCAAATCTGTTGTTGAAAAAAATGATACTAATATTAGTTTAATGTGTATGTTTACAATTGCATGCGTTTTTGATGGCTTTAGCTTTCTGCTCAACGTGTTAGCACTTTCACACAAATTAAAATACGCTAAGACTGACTTCAGATTTTTTATTTTTTTTTGTAACTGTCAGAATTGTGCATTTAATTTGGATTTTCTTATGCTCCAGCTTAATATGGACTTTAAATCCATTGGACCGAGGTTGGTGAAATAATATCCATCCCAAAATTACTTCAATAAATACATTTTCTTCAAAAATAAAGGTTTGTCAAGATGAACTTTTTTTAAAAGAATTAATAAGAAAAAAATTTAAAATATATTATTATTATTATTATTATTATTTTAATAATACGTAATAAAGTTATGTCCTTTTAGTACTTGTACATTTGCAAGTAAATTTATTCGCACTTGTCCAAAGAATATTTATTATGTCAAAACCATTTATCAAATAAATGTTTTTAAAATAAAATCGCTCAAATTTAGTCTTATATTTGATCAGAAAGTTAATAGAGTTTTATCTCTTGATTAAATTTATTTTTACTTCTCCAATTATTATATTAGTTTGATTTTTCATATGTTTTAGAATGATAGTTACCATATATACATACAATCATCTATTTCATCTCATTATATATATATATATATATATATATAATTCTAATTTTTTTTCTTACAACATACGTACTTCCTTGGTAAGATAGGTATTGAACACGTTTTATTTCTATAAAAAATTAAATACATCACTTTTTATTAAATGTTTTTTTGTAAGATAGTCCAGAAATTAATCTCTAAATGCAATAGGAATAAAAAACAATGAGACACCGAAGCCACAGTTGGATCACACCTGTAAAAATTCAAAAGACATTTTGGTATTTTTTTTTTATGCTTAAAGCAAAACAGAACCCTACTTTTTTTCTGTTTTATTGAAAATGAATATTATTCACAAACTGTGGTCAAATATTTCCTTAAATCAGTTAAGTCTCTTAAGACCGAAAGTACGAAAATACCCTTTGGTCGTTGCTTGGTTCTTTTTGTCGTTCGTTTGGAAGTTGGAACACATGAGCCAGTGAGAAAGAAGAAGAAGGAGGAGGAGGAAAACCTGGTTCCTCTTCTTCCTTCTGTCTTTCCATCAATTTCAATTCTTATGAATGGGAACGTTCCGGAGCCTAAGAAAGGCCTACGGTGCTCTCAAAGACTCTACCAAGGTTGGCCTAGCCAAGGTCAATAGCGAATACAAGGTTCATTTTTTCATATCTCTTTCTAATTTTTCATCAATCAATTTTTATTCTACATTATTCTGCCGATTAATCCTTTAATTTCTCATCTCTTCTCTATTTCGATCTTCTCATTCTTTTATGTAAGGATTTGGATATTGCTATTGTGAAGGCTACCAGTCATGTAGAATATCCTCCCAAAGAACGTCATGTCAGAAGTGAGTTCTCAGATTTTGTCGAATGCTTATATATAAATCATAATTATGCCCTTTTTTCTATTTTCATCGTGAGATTAGTGTCATCAGGGTTTGAATCATTAATTTTCAAGGCATTGTGCTTGGTTTAATCGCATAGATCTTGTTGCTTGCGTTGAAAGAAATTAGAAATGAGATCATTGCCATAATGGCAGAGTGGGATATTTATTTTCCTCTTCTTTGCAGAGATATTCTATGCAACTTCAGCACACCAACCACGGGCAGATGTGGCTTACTGCATACACACACTTGCTAGGAGGCTTGCAAAGACACGGAATTGGATAGTGAGTCCTCTTTGTAACTGTCTCAATGCATTAACAGCTAAGACTGTGTTTGGATAATAAAATTTGAAAACGTGCTTTTGATAATTTCGTGATACAAAATGCAGAAGGAAGGGTTCAAACGGTGATTTAAAAATAAAAGTACTTAGCATCAGAACATATAATAAACAATCAGTGCTCATTTTGTTTTTCTTGTCTGTATATGGTAAAATGATGCGTTTTTTAACTGTTTTGATAAAGATGTTGTTATGCTTGATTTCTGCAAGAAAATTGTCAAGAATCAACCATCCTAAAAGCTTAAGTTGTTTGTGAAAACAAGTGAATGATTTTAGTATTGTATTTCTAATCATCACGGGGGCTTTTACCCCATAAATATTTCTTAGGTTCAGTTTATCGTTGATGAAGAGAGAGGGAATGTAATTTGCATACATTTTTTCAAACTTTCTTGACGTTGTTTTTAACTGAATAACGACATGTTACATGACAGGTTGCAGTAAAGACATTGATAGTGATTCATAGAATATTGAGAGAGGGTGATCCTACTTTCAAAGAAGACCTCATAAACTATGCGCGCAGGGGACGTTTTCTTCAAATATCCAATTTCAAAGATGACTCAAGTCCTCAAGGTAGATAGATCAGTGAGTGAGACCCTGTTGTTATCTGAATTTTCTTTCATTTTATGCTTATTAACTATATTTCTGAATGCAGCTTGGGACTGTTCTGCATGGGTTCGAACCTATGCACTATTTTTAGAAGAAAGGCTTGAATGTTTTAGAATCCTTAAATATGACATCGAGGCTGAGCGTTTAACAAAACCATCACCTGTTCTAACCAAGGTGCTGCTTTGCCTTTCAATTTTATTCACACAATAATTGTTCCATTCGGCTTTCATTACTACAATTAGAAAATTAGTAACTTTTTAGCTCTGACAGGGACATAGCAGAACACGGTCTTTGACTAGTGAAGGTCTATTGGAGCAACTGCCTGCATTGCAGCAACTTCTATACCGCCTAGTTGGTTGTCAGGTAAGAATTTGTGGAGAAAACTTTGATTTGGTATCTTCATGCTCTGTATCTGTTATGCTATATCTCTTGCCATTGAAATGATTTCATTTTATTTCCCTTAGATAGATAATAACATTTAATTTTTCTTTAATATCCTGCAGCCTGAAGGTTTGGCTCTCGGCAATTATCTAATACAGTATGCACTGGCCTTGGTATGCTTGTTTAATTTTTGTACTTTTCACACAATACCACTTTTAAGCATTATCTGATAATATGTTTTGTATCAATTATATAACTGAATAAAATTAGTCCAACATTTTTTCCTAAAAGGGAAAAGGAGAGACTTGTTCATGTGCAGAATTGTCAATGTCATAGTCTTGCAAAATGACCACATGAGGTTGGTCTAACTAAGAAAACTAGTTCACGGAATGTAGTGAACTAAAATTTGAATCCCTTTTTTGAAAAAAAAAATATTTACAAAATTTGAATCCCTTAGGTGTTAGACACCGGAACTACTGTTATACTCATTGATTGATTGCGTACAATACAAAATTGTTTATGCCTGATTCATCCCTATCTTCTGTTTTCACTTTCATAAAAGAGAATTACTTATTTAAAATAAGCTCTCATTTCAGAGACAGAAGTGAGAAATTTCAATTCGTAAACAATCAAGGTTAATATTATTATGACATGCATGACAAATAATGGATTGTTAAACTCTACTGTTAATTTTTCTTTTGTTAACGGTTGGCATGTTTCACTCTTTTCTTTTCTTTTTCTGAAGTTAAGCAATTAATCCAATCCTAACGCAAAAAAGGAAACATTTTAACTTGCTGCTCTTCTAGAAATCCATTCACTGGGAGGGCTTATTGTCTAACTCTACTTTTCCGCTTCTGAAAACATCTTTCAGGTATTGAAAGAGAGCTTCAAAATATATTGTGCCCTGAATGATGGAATTATAAATCTTGTGGATGTGGTAACGTCTATTTCAGTTCAACATGTTATTTCAGTTTAACTCTTAAATTTTAAACTGTACTAACAAATGAAAGTTGCAGTTCTTTGAGATGCCAAAATATGATGCAATCAAGGCGTTACATATTTATAAAAGAGCTAGCCAACAGGTTTACAATAATGCCTTGCTTTCCTTCAGATCCATTCTTTTTGTTGTTCAATTTGAATTGTTTCTTGTTCTGAATGAGGCTTCCTGATAGGTCATACGTGTTGAATTGATGATCATTCTAACTGTGCAGGCTGATAATCTTGCTGACTTCTATGAATACTGCAAGAGATTGGACCTTGCCAGGAATTTTCAATTTCCAATCCTGAGACAGGTTCTTGCTTATTAATAACAGTATTTAATTTGATATTGTATACAGTTTCTCACTGAGATCTTTCCCCTAATAAACAGCCACCTGCTTCTTTCCTTGCCACGATGGAAGAATACGTTAGAGAAGCACCCTTGAATGCGTCTAATAGACTGGTAAGAAAAAGCGGTATCCAAATTTATTCGAGAAAGCCCGTGCCTTATATTCGCTTTGTGTATGAACTTCCACGGACCAATATGCTTGACTTTCTAAACTAATAAAGTAGTTATTACATGCCATATGGCAAATGAAGCTTAATGACTTTTAGAACGAGCCAAAGACTTCCCAGGACATTCTGCTGTGTAGAACTTTTGTTTTCTTATGTGTAAAATAAAGTGTAGGGTCAATCCCTCTAAAACAACTTAGCTATTGATAGAATAGCTTTAAGACTCGCTTATATATTCTGCATTGGGTTCTGGATTCAATTTTGCCACACCGATTGATATGGAGAATTGGAGAATGATCACGATAACTTCATTTCATTATTAAATATCATTCAACAACTTTGGCATATTTCGATTGAAGTTTCTGCATTTATTGTTAATGGTATCCGGGAGAAACCACTGTAATGGACAAAAGGGCTGTTTGTTCTTAAAAGTGATCCAATGTCAATTGTTCTTAAACATCCTTGTACGCCCACAACGTATTCATATGTTATGGTTCGCTAATAAATGTCATGCAACATCAGGAGTATCACGAAAATGATCAATCACCTAAAAAGGAAGAAGAACCCAAAGAATCTGAAGAGGCTGAAGCAAATGAAAAACCAGATGAAGAAAACAACGAGGAAGAACTGGTTGATAAAGTTGAAGCAGAGCCTAAGGTGGAGGAAGTGGAACTTCCTCCTTTGATATCAACTGATTCTACTGATGATTTGCTGGTGTGTTTTTAGTTATATGAATCGTATGAATTTCTGACGTGTTGGTTTGACGGAATATATAATATATTTGTCACCTTTGCAGGGTCTAAGCGAATTAAATCCAAAAGCCCAGGAACTGGAAGACAGCAATGCTTTGGCGCTAGCAATTGTTCCACCCGGAGGTGAGAGTAATTGACAATTAACGACGTTAACTCTATAGTGCATGCATAATTGGAGAAATGCAAGATGAGAGACTTTTCTTTTGTTTTATTCCACAAAGCTAATTGGAGAAATGGGAGATGATTTCATCTAAACCCATAGGGGATACCTGTGTCATTGTCATTCCTTGCTCACGTAGTCAGCCAGACACATCATTATCAGGACTGGATAAAAACAAACTTGTATTAATAAAAAAGGCTCAATCGTGTCCATTAGTTAGCTAACCATCCTTGTTGTTTGATCGATTCAATTCTAAGACTCTGCGATTTTATGTAGGAAATACCTCAAACAATCTTGCTTTGGCTAACTTAAATGGAACTTCTGGTTGGGAACTTGCACTGGTTACAACACCAAGTACCCATACAAGCCAAGCGCCAGATCGCAAAATGGTTAGTTTTTACCTGCTTGTCATGCTTAGTAGCTCATATGTACATTAGAGACATATCAATCAATATGAACATGTTACGTGCACACGCTACAACCAATGCGGCCCAAAACGATTATTGTGACATTCATCTCACAGATTTTGGCTATAGGTACAATTTCACACACGTCAATAAAAGCAGAGGTCTCTGCTTGAAATGGCCAATACATGTATATACCGCATTCAATCTCATGTTAAGAATAGTTCACAGTGCTTTCCATCTACCGCTAAATGAGGCTATGGTTTGTCCTTTGAATCTAAAAGCTAACAACATTGTTGTTCTTTTCTCCCTCGTTTGTTGAGTCAGGCTGGTGGGTTTGACAAGCTATTACTAGACAGTTTGTATGAAGATGAAAACGCTAGGAGACAACTTCAACTACGAAATGCAGGCTATGGATATGGGGAAATGGATACACATAATCCATTCAATCATCATAATCAGCAATATCCATTTGCATCCAACAACATAGCACCTCCAGCCAATGTGCAAATGGCATTCATGGCTCAGCAACAGCAACAACATAACATGATGATGGTCCCTTACCAGTACCCACAGACTCAATACCATCATCAAACGCCAGTCATGGGATCTTTTAATCCATTTGATGATCCCTTACCCGTGCCCACCCCTGCTTATAATTACATGAATCATCAAGGAAACTACCATTTAATGTAGAGTCCAGCTTCTCTTCTACTTAACCCTCCTTTTTCTCTCCTCAATCCCTTGCCCAAAAGGATGTATTATTTGTTAAGTAGAATAACACTAACTTCCTTAATGAAAATTTCATTCATCGTTGGCCAGTGTATGTGACAAGTATATTTTTATCTGTAACTATCAATGATTCTTTTTCAGTGGGCCATTCTAGGGTAAAGCCTTTAAAGTTGAATCAAAAGGTGCATTTGAAAATTAAAGTTGCCCGAGCGATAGTCCAAAGTTTGGAACTGGGTAATACAAGAATGAGAATACAAGAACGCTTGACCAAGATCTATCAGTTACATTTAAAATGCCTTCTAAATGTAATTCGCACATCGCAAGACTCATCGTGGTTAGTTCATGCCAAAATTAAAATTGCGTGTATCTCTTCTCAATTAGAATAATGTTCTTTGCACATCAAACTTTATGACAGAGAGAGAAGTATGGAATGCGATTATGAATGATGTGGTGGAGAGAAATAAAGAGAAAATTATTGTCTAAATTGTTGGATCAATATCCCAACTTTTTTCAATTATAACACGAGAGCATCCAAATCCTAAATCAATTAGAGGATTTGACAGTAACGAGCAAGGCTGGCAAGATTAGAAAAAATTATAAGTCTTACCCATCCTTCCCAAGTATACTCAGATTTTAATCTTCAAAATTCTAGCACTTTTATTGGTATAATTTGAATTGAATAGATCTACGAATTAACTGTCTCCTTTCTTGACATAAACATAAATCAACCCTTTTATTAAAAGAAGGATTTCACATACAAAATGCAAGTTAGCTTCTATGGTGGAATGCTCTTCAGCCTTTCAATGGGAAATCAACGCTTTAATTATAGAACTCGATAGAAACTAGGCAATTCTATAACAGTAATCAAGCAACCAAAGCAACAGTGCTAAACTTTTACCCCCTTATAGAGTCTATTGCAGTTATATCTACATGAATACAGATATCATTAAATTGAGAAGGTGTCTGGATCATTCAGAGGAATGCTCAAAGAAGATTTTGCTTTATTAGTTACACAAATACATACATCATCCAATGTAAAAGGTTCAACATGACAACATTGAAAAGAATTCTACACAAACTGGTTACTTTAAGTGCTTGGTCAGGACCCAAACTATATACAAATAACAGAGACCAAAAAACGTGAGAAGAGTTAATCCCAAAGCAACCAGTAGAACTTCACCTGTGCAGGAATTCCCATTTTCATGTACTGTCTTCTATGCAAGCAAGCTACATGATCCTCTCATCGAGCTAAGGGTGCAACCTGAAAACTATTCACTATTTGGTCTCAGCGAGACATCAAACAAGTCCAATCCAAAGACAATTGTGTTGCATAACTGCATTTGAAACTACGTAACAACACTTGAATCATTGAAATCGGACACAAAAACATGCAGCACTATTACTTACTTGCAATCATGATCATCCTTCCTCGTCTTCAGAGAGGGCGACATTTTCAGTGTGTTCCATAACCTTGAGTTGCACAGTAAGTTCCGTCCCTCGTGGGGTGGCAGTAGCTGTTGAGAGAGAGAAACAATAGAGCATAGGAATGAAGAATCTTCATCTAGCATTGAAGGAATGAAGAGCGAGTGGAAAAAGAGAGAACCTTGCAGTAAGAAGGGTTGAGAGGGGATGGAGAATTTGTGGAGAAAGGGGGAGGGAGGAGGTGGGACCCAGAAGGAGGAACCGGGGAGGAAGGGAAGCCAATCGGGTGTGGCCTTCATGACCATAACACGGTGGGCATGGTCCTCCAGCAACTTCACCCCATCAATCTCCACCCACTTCGATTTCATCGCTTCCGAAGATCGGTGGCGGTGGCACACAATCAGAACCTTCGGAGATTGGGAATCACGAACCACCGTCTTCCACTTCCAGATCAACCTCGCCATCGTCTCAATTCCTATGGGACCAAACCAGATGCGCTTCTCCTTTTCAACACACCAAACAATTCTTTTTCTGTCTAAATATTATCGATTTTAATTATTTTAATTCATAAGTTATGTATTATTATTACATTAATCGATCGTATAATTAAATCTTATTTTCTATACGATAATTTTTATGCAAATTCGTTTTTATTATAATAAAAACATACGAATCTTCGTACAATAATTATAGATTTGACAAGTTTAGTTAAGATTTTTCTGATGTATGTTAAGATTGTTGTTAAGTACACACGTGAAAACCTTGATGTGGACGAGTTGAGCGATGTGGCTATGTTGTCATGAATAGTTGTGGTAAAATTAAATAGAATAATATGTATTTATTAAATACCTTTTAAAGAAACAAAAATGTTAAGGAATCTTTCGTGCTAACTTTATAATGAGACACGGGTAGAAAAAATGTGGAATTGTGGAGCAGCAACCTTGGTTGTAGGTCTTACAAAACGGTGGGTTAGTCTTGTTCAATCACTAGGTTTTCGTAGTCATATCCTTATTTTATTTTTGGATTAGTTTTCAATTCTCAGAAGAGATTCTCCTGTTGATGTATCTGAGATACATTGATAGGTCCTTAAAATTTTAAGGAGTTTTTTCCGTTCACTTCCCCTCAGCTGTTCCTAATCTCTTTTTTAGCTGAATGAGGATAACTTCATTTACTGCTTCGAATTGTTCATTAGTCTATTGGTGTTCAATCGAACTAGTCGCATGTTGAATTCCAAGCATTTCTAAAAAGGTTTCTAATTTTCGATTTACAAATTCACAACCGTTATCAGTTATGATAGTATGTAAGATTTCGAACCGACATATGATTTTTTACAGAAATTCAGAACGTTATCGAGCGTTATTTTAGCTAAGAGTTCTATCTCAATCCATTTGATGAAATAATGGACTATCCCAGTCAAAACTTCTTTTATCCGGATGCTGGAGCAATGAGTATGTTTATTTCTCATTTTGCAAAGGACCATGAAACTTGGTCGGTGACTGATGAATTAGTGGATGTGTTCTTGACGGTTTCTACATTGTTTAACATGACGTTGTATAGATCGCCAGTAATATCCAGCTCAAATACCCTCAAGGCCAAAGTTTTTGTCTGCAGTACATTCTACAAATGCCAATTCGTTCATGACATACTCATTCATCATCTACGCACTTTACCAGGGGCACAATTTGAGTAGACATGATCATTGTAATTTGTGATTCACGTTTGAAACTTAACCATGTTTATGAAATAAACTATGTTATGAGAAAAACATCTATATTGTGTACTTATTTTCATTGATAATATTGGTTATTCTGTAATAATTATAAACTATGCTTTCCAGAAAAGTATGACAATTATATTTATGATTTGATTATTCAAAGTAACAAGATAAATATACAAATTAATTACATTTTCATTCAAATTAATTGATTTAGGTTTTTAATTCATCAAGTGAATGAAAAAATCTATTAATTTATATATAATATAACAAAGATTAATAATGAGAAAGCTAAAGTATGATTAATAATGTTAAATTTTTTAAATTTATTAAAAAATTAAAATATACTATTTTTAAAACTTTAAAGTTTACGGAAAAAATTTGATGTTAAAAAAGGCGTGTCGAACTAATGCCAATAAAATATGAAAAGATTAAAAACTAAGAAGAAAGTAAATATGATGATGATTTCAAAAAATGGTAAACAAAAGTTCAAATGTATGAAAAAGGAAAAAATACGGTGAAATATAAAATGAAGGGAAAATTTTGTATCATAACATAATTTTTAAAAATAATGAAAATATTAAAATGTAAGTATTTGTTTGATTTCATATTATACATTCAAATTTTGAGGGTGTCCAAACTTCACGACAATTGTAAAATGCAAAGCAGGGTATGCAATGCAATGAAACAAAGTTGAAATCATAAACAGGAATGAAACACCATACTCTATTTGATGGTAACTCCAATGTTGGTATTTACAAGTCCATCACTGCAAATCTATGGTATTCATTAGGTGTATATAAAAGTGAAGAAAAAGAATATGATTTAATTATTCCCACTAAAAAATTATAATTACAGTACATATATACACACATGACAGATGAATGTAAGATTCGGCTCACATCTCAGACAAAAGATTGCTAATTTTACGTAGCTCCTTCAGAGCTGACATGGGACTCAACTGCTCTTCACCAACCACAACCTTTTTAGACATCTTATCCAATGATGCTCCCTCGCCCCACTGTTGGAAAGCACTCTCTATCACCTGCCACACAAAACTTCTTAGCATACATTTCATCTAAATAACACTTTTTCTTTCAGTCCAGATTCAAAACTAAACTACAAGTTATTATAAATTATAATGATTTTATAGAATTGAGTTAGACTTAAACCAGTGTTTAGATTGTAAGTTGAGTTAACTCACTAACTAAGTGAATTTTAGTGTGACAATGAGAAATAAGTATACCTGGATATGCTCAAGCATTGACTGCCCAATATTCCTCATAGTGGCCGTCACATTCTGTTCTGTAGATTCCCCTTTGGAGCCAAGAGAACTACAATGTGCATTGGCTGTAGAAGAGGTTTCTGTATTGCTTTGGTTACCACAACTCTTGGCAGGTTTTACTGCCTCAGAACCATCACTTCCTTTCTCTAAAGTAAACTCGCCACTGCTACGCCCAAACTTCCATGGCCACTGAAATTTGTTCTTTTTCTCCTTGGAATGCGTGGTCGAATTTCCAGCAGAACTATTGTTATTTTTCCCTGTCGTTTTTGATACTTTCTCAGGATTATCAGATATTGGAAGAGGTGAATCAACGGGAGTACAAAGTGAGGCTTCATTAATTCCATCAAGGGATAAATTAGACCCTACACTACTCTTCTCACAGTCATTTTTGTGATCATTGGCCTCGTTAGGAGGGCTAGCCGACTCGTTAGGAGGGCTAGCCGAGCAAGAAATAGCAGGTATGTTTTCCATACCACTTGTGTTTTCACTTAGACATATATCTGCAGGAGCATAACTGTTGCTGCATTCTGAACCGTCTTCCCGTTGCTCCTCTTCAACTATTGCTTCGCGTTGCTCCTCTCCAACTGTTGCAGGCACATTATCACTACTGCAGGGTTTATCAGTATCTTCCTCAAAGCCAAGTTCCTTAGATAGATCTTCTAACACATCGCGCCTAACTGGTGACTTGGATTTCTTTTTACCACTCTTAGACCTTGGTGAAGAGGGGTTCAAATTGAACTTCACCTTTTCTGTCCATCCCTTCTTCCGAGTTGGAACCTGCTTTTCTACTGTGTCTTGTTTGAGCTCTTCAGCCTTGTGGACAACTCTCCACTTTTCTTCCCAGTAGCTCTCACGTACCAAATTCAGAGGAGTTTTCGGAGAGATTGAGTCACATGAAAGGGTGCGAGATCTTGCATTAACTGGTTTAGTCTGGTTATAAAACTCGATGAATGAAGGCCTCGAGGATGCAATCTCATCACTTAATGCCAGAGCCTGCAAGGATTTAGCCTTCTCTATTAGTTTTTCAATATCAGTGTTCTCAGGGAAGTTCAATAATCTCTGAAGACAGGTTGTAGGATTTTCTGCAGCTAGAAGCGAAGATCTTAAATGAAGCATCATTGCTACAGCCATAGCGCAGATAAATGCTCCACGAGACGAATTGAAGATCGTATAACCAGAGTCTGCATTGTCCTCATCAGGTGTCTCCACTTTACTATTATCTGATAAAAAGATTTCATCCCAGATTATTAAAAGGTTGCTGAGTGAAAATTCTCGTCCAAATAAAACTCGCAACCAGCGGAGAGCAAAGTACTGGGGTTCAACCCCGAGATCAACAAGATGGCCATGCAGAGATGAATCCACATGAGACAATAAATGATACAATGCAGCAGAAGCTTCAATTACAGGAGGCAACCCAGTATGGGACCCAGGCAAAGGGGAATAAGAGAAGAAATCGATCATTGCAATTGAACCACGAGCCCCGTTCATCAAAGCATCAAACATACAATAAGCATCATGTTCGATGAATTTCTCGGATAAAACAATGCCCAGTTCACCTTCTGCACCATAAGCGTCACTTAGCAATACAATTTTCTGTATGTTGGGGTCAAGCTCATCAAGACTCTTGATTTTCGTTGCATTTCCATTGGAATCAATTCCATCCTCCTTCGAGTCTGAAGATTTTTTAAAATCAAAGTTGTAAGAATGATCATTCTCTTGACAAAGGAGGTCATCAAATCTGTCAGTGAAGTGATCTTCATAAAGCTTTCGAACTTCTGAAAGACACTCCACATCATATTGGAGTACATAAAACACCGGAGCAAGTAATTCATGCATTCCTACAAAATGAATGAATGAAATAAGCCCAATAATATCATATTAACTATTTGCATCACACGTGCAAATAAATCAAAACAAGTTATATGGGAACCTCAAAGTCAAACTAAGGAAATTTATAATTTACCAGCTAAAAGATTTCCAACAATTTAATCAACTGATCTTGCAATAGATAAGATAATGTTCAGTATGCATGCAGATAATGGAAGCGTAATCAATACAAAAGTAGTTACAAACTTGTTGGCAGTAAAGAATATGGATGATAGATATAGTAATTAATGATTGTTGATGACCCCAGAGAACATAAGAGTTGCTATGAGCAAACCGTATGATGTGACTTTTTGTGAAAAAGTAAAGTCAAGTTTTAATTCAATTACATGTGCTATGGTTAACTATATAAGGTTGGAAGGAAAAAATGAGACACTCATGATAAATAAGAAGGCTTACTTGACTTAAAGATGTGACGGCAAAAATGTTTTCAACAAATTCATCTCATTTTTTTAATAAAGTATCACTCACTTCCCTAATTTTATTTAAAAATAACATATTGACTAAATTTAATTAAAACTTATGAAAATTTAAAATTAATTTTTTTAAATATAAAAATTAAACATTAATTTATAAATAAAAAAATCAAATGATTTAGTTATTGGAAAATTGCATCCACCCCTATTGAGATTTTTTTTAATGACATTCATACTTTTTCTAGTTTTACAATAGACATTTGCATTATTTATGTTATTAATAAGATAACACTCATTCACCTTATTTATTTATATATATACTTGTATTTTCTTATAACATATTTATACTTGTACTAACATTATATTTAATTATAATAATAAGTTAATAAGTTAATAAATTTAATCTAACAATTTATGATTATTTATTCATTTTTATATTAAAACAATGTTTTCTCGAAAATATAATTTTCTTATATTTTTATATGACAATTCATAATTGAGAAACAGTATAGTTTTTTTAGAAATTGTTAACATATGATAATTAAATTGTTTAATTCTTTTATAAAAAAAATCCTAAATTTTTATATCATAAAACTTTAAGTTTTAATTTTCATAGCTTTTTATTTAAGTTTAGCCAATATTTTGTTTTAAATAAAATACGAAAGGTGGGTATCACTTTATTAAAAACATAAGGAGGGGCTGAGTGTCTTTTAAAAAGTAAAGGAGGCGTAATTGTTGTTTATATTAAAAGCTTATAATAAGGTGGAAGTGTCATTTGGCATAACTATGGGAGAAGATAAGTGTAATTCCCCTAGTTTCTTACATGGAGTTGGAAGCAAAAATAAGACAACCATCCCAACATGTTCTCTTAAATTCAACAAATTGTCCGAAAATGTTGCTTAGCAGAACAATTTACCTTGTCTGTAACCGCACTCTGGGTGTCTGTGACACCATAGTAGTAAAATTCTTCTCAATATGCCTTGGCATCCTGGCGTCTGGAAATAGTTGCCATGTTCAGGGTATAAACGTGACAAATCCTGATCAATCATTCTCTCTATCTCTGCATTGCGAAAAAAACGACTCCATGTACTGTCTGCAAATAGGAAAATTTCATAACAACGTCAACACAGACAAATGGCAAGAGACTGAGAGGGTTAGACAGACTACCAAAAAATCTACTTATATCAGTGATATGTATTTCAATGTTTTGAGACAACATTATGAAAGATATGAAACAATTTATTAGCTTGGGTTTTTCTGTCTGATACCTCTTCACCTCAACAGTTTACTGACCGTCATTAGTTTTTAGCTTAATGTTTTCATGGGTTTGAATGAGAAGCGAACATTGCTATATTCCTTTAGGGGGATATATATACATACAAAATCTTGGAAAATAGCAAATTTACAATAGATATCTGATCTGTCAACAAATAAAATAAAAGGATACCAGAGGATGAAGCTCTTATTAAACCAATCTCAGGAAAGGTGGAAGAAAATATTGTACATTAGCATTAAGATATATAAATAACTTTCTCTCTACTCAATATAGAGGAATTTATGAAAGTATATTGGCTAAATCACAGATTGTAATCAGATATAGATTTATCTACAAGTAAAGTGCAGGAACGTGGTGAGAGAATATGCTTAGGTTTACCTGGATTTTGTGAAAGTGGGTTATCCATGACAAGATTGGGCGCATTGCTTTCATCCTTTAGAATATGAGGATCAACCAAAAGGCGTCCTCTCAAACTGGCATACCTGACAAGATTATAAACAACCATCAATGCCAACCAAAGAAACAGCTTGATTTTCTTTTCATTTCAGCCAATGAAACAAAACTGTGATTCAAGAGTATATTGGCCTGACAGGGGGAACAAAAATGAAGATAGTATCAAACACAATTCGCCCAAACATGTATGTAAGCATTCTCGAATGAAAATTGCCAAAACAAATTTCTGTATGTATGTGTCTCCATTATAAAAATGAAAAATGTAAGGTGCACCCTTCCCTCGTTATTATTGAGAATTGAAGGAGGGAAATTACACATGATGAGAAAATAAAAAAAGTTATATCATATAGTTAGACGTTAAATTTATCATCAACATCTAGGAAGTAATCTCAAAGTCGGTAAAACTTTGGCTAGAACACCTACCAGGCTATCACTAAGGGATACAATTATACAAACACCACAGATTGGATTAAAAAAAACGACATCATCGTAAAGAAGAACTAATGAGGTATGATCATTAAACTGGCCTCTTTACCTCCTTCTAGAATTAGCTGTGGCACGACGAAGATCATCAATGGAAGAAGATGGCAACACCCCAAGATTTATACGCCATTGCAGACCTCTAAGATCCCCGAATCGCCGATTACCCGGCTCCGTTGCCGGAAAAACGATGTCGGAGCTAAAAGACAACACCGACGACGATTCCGGTAATGGAGTATCTATAACAGCCGGCGGCATGATTATCCGGCAACCCCTCGCTGACCCAGATGCTCAAAACCAACGAGAATCCAGACAAACACGAAATTCGTCCAAATTGTGAAGCGGGTCTCCGCAGAAGGTAACAATTTAGCCGAATTGGTCTTTTGGGAAAGCTAAAAATTGAAAATTTTCAGGCGGGTGTTGAAGGATAAAGCGGGATTTTATCGTGGGAGCTAATTAAGAAGAGAAAAAGGTGAGTGGAGGGAAAAAAGGTGAAATGAGAGTGTGGGCAGAGAAGGGAAAATGAGGAGGAAAGTTGGATGTGTTTGTGCAGATATTTTCTCTGTTTCTCAATGTCTCTGTTTTTTCCTCATTTATGGGAAGAGACAGAATGAGAAAAGCAGAGAACAGGAAGTTTGTTGTTCCTCCAGAGCAGAGGAATGAAATGGGAATAAAGAGAAGAAAGAAGGAAGAGGGAATGGTGCATACGTGTCAGGAAGTAAGTTGGTGGATGCATTGGATTAAGGGTAAATTGAGTTGTGCATTTTAATTACATTTTCCTTTTTAGTCTTTTAACTGCGAATTTTTTTTATTTTATTCGACCTTCAGTCAATCATAATTACTCTCACTCTCACATACAGCTACTATTTGTTTTTTTTTATAGCAAAAAGATACTCCTTGATAATTAAAAAATATAGGAAAGTGAAAATGTGTATATCCACTAAATATTTAAAATTGTGAATTTATAATTGTTTATACCTCACCTACTCCTACTGGTCATCTCAAGACTACTTTTAATTTTTTTAATAAAAGACTTCTAATAAACAAAAGCTTTTTTATGTATTTTGTTATAGAAGTTTTATTTTATTAATTGATTGGAAATTATGATAGATGTGGTTTTCTGAAAATAGTTATTATAAAGTTAATAAATTCATAAACTCATATATATATTACTGTTTTGCCATTAAATATCAATGTAAAAAATATCTACATTTGTAAATTTGATAAGTTGATCTTTAAATTAGAGGAAATAATGTTTTTGTGACAGTTAAACAAGTTTTGAATTATTTTTAATGCTATTATGAGTGTTTAATCCATGTTTCTTTTTTAATCTTGCACGAAGAGCCTAGATTGAGTATGTTTTTTAAGGGATGAGAAGAGTAGTTGTTTAAGTTCAAGCATTTTACTCGAATATTCGAATATTGTTTTGACTCTAAATAAAATATAATAATTTTTTAGATACACAATAAGATTGGAGACAGAATTCACCCACCAAATTTAGAAGTCTTTGAATTCGAATTAATTTTTTTGTGAAGGGAGTAAGTTACTCTTTAAAAAATACAAACTTAAAGCTTAAATATATTAGAAGACAAAAGAATATTTTATAAGATTTTCTTTAAGAAAAATATCTCTACAGTACTTTTTGTGGTCTCATAAATGTTATATCTCTTTTAAGAATTTTATACTAGTTTTACTCTAATAATAAAGAAACTTCAGAATGATCGTATTTTTATAATCTTTTGTTTTTATTTAATTATACTTCAAATAAGTTTTACTTATAAATTTATTTAGTTCTTGACAATTCGTATTTTTATTTTAAAGTTGTCATTTGTTATAGACAAAAATTGATTTAAGTTGAAGAAATTAGGTATATGATATATTATCTTTTCAACTAGACATTTACTTTTAATTTAGTTTCGTTGATTTGAGAAAAACAAATTGAGTTAATAAATTACTAACTCTAATAAAGACATAACTTTCATGATGTTATTGCATTTTTTATATCATAGAGAGACAAAAATAAAAGGAGTAGAGTATATTAAATAAAGGAAAGGGACATTATACACCATTTATTTGTTTATTTTGCCATTGCTGTTGGGAATAATTGATATTATTCTCAACTATTTATTTTTATTTTATATCTTAACAAATTATTGAGATAACCTATGAGTCAATTTTACTTGTTATGTAATGTATGTCACATTAAGAATATATTAAAATAAGTTAAAATATTTTATTTTCAGAGTTTTTGTCTAATTTTTTTAATTTATTTAACCTTTTTATTATTTTTATATTTCTGTTTATAATATATCTTAATACAGTGTTTTAAATGTTCGAACACAATGTCGAAGATGTGATTCAATATTTAAGATATGGAGTATTAATTTTTTTTAATTATTATACTATTATAATATTTATTAAATTACCTTCTAATTTTATATAAAATTAAAAATAAAAAATTATTCATGAATTAAACTAATATTTTATTACTTGATGTTATGCAGAAATTACATATAATTAAAATTGTAAGAAAATAATGTAATAATATTTTTAATTGAGAAATTGAAAAAAATAAATTTATTGAAAAAAAATAAAAAAAAGTTATTTTTAAATTTATAAACATAAAAAAGTATCCCTCTGGAAATGTTTGTTGAATTGCTTTTAATTTATATTTTTACCAATTTTATGTTTTGTTTTCAAATTTGTAAACTATATAACTAAAGCCTATTTTCATGATTTTAATCATGAATTCCCTTCAACATTGCTCAGACTACTTTGCAAAAACACCTTTAATATGAAGTGAAGCCTACACACAAACTTCTTACTGATTGAGTGGGTCAGATATCATATTCATTAGCTAAACCAAACATTTTTATCACTTATATTTTCAAACACTAAGTCTAAATGCTGTTAATTCCTAGATATATAATCTTTCAAAATTATCGAAAATTAATAATGAACACATAGTTCATAATTAATTTACTGTAAACAAAAAGATGTCTTTCTAAAATTACACCTACTTCCCATAAGATCACTTCTTTAAAGTTTTTAATTACTCTTTCTAATTTGAAAACTGACCTCTTTAACTCTATTAAGTTTTTATAAGATGGTAATCATATATTTCTTTTAATTTTTAAAAGCATCAACATTTCACATGTTTTTGATAAAATGGAACTTAGTGATACTTATTTCTCTTATATTATTTAAAAATAACATACTGACAAGTGATTAAATGAAAAATATGTAAAATTTAAAATATATACAAATTTAAACAAATTAATTACTGTATATTAAATACATTTAACAAAATAGGAAAGCATGCAACTAATATTTATATAAGTCATAACACAATTGTTTTAAAGAAAAACAATTCGTTTTTCTTATCAATATTGATTTTTTTTCGAATATTTATGCGTGTGATTGTCAAAATGGGCACCCATGAATTTGCATCCAGGCACAAGTGGATTTTCTTTTGGGCAATTGCTTCTTGAATTCTCTCAACTTGATCTCCACCCTTTTTAAAATGATTATTTCACTTATAGAATATATTTTTTCAAAATATATAAGATTTTTGAAACAAGATTTCTAAAATAAAATTTATGAAATGTATACCTTCCATAACAACGTTTTCAAAAGAGGGTTTGCAAATCAAACTTTTGAAAATATATATAATATGTTTCAAAATGTGTTTTCTGAAATGCATTTTTGGAACAAAATTTATTTTTCAGCATTCTTCTTCTTTTGCGGCGATTATGGTGCAGCAGCGGTGACAATAGTAATGCGGTGGGATGTAGTGAGAAAGAAGTGCAAATAGAAATTAGGTCGTTTCATCCAATAGTGGGGGTGCAGGTTAAGAAATGGGAGGGTGGAGGAAGTAATTGCCTTTCATCTCCGATCCTAAGAAAGAAAAAATATTGTGACTCTGTCTAACAAAAGGGCCAACAACAAGTTTCCCTAAAGTGATTCTTCCTACACTTTCATGACGACTTCCTGCACCTCCGTACTAATAACGATTTTACAAAAATACCTTTTTGATATTTTTGAAAATTCCATCTTACCCTTTTCATACCTTCATTATCTCCTCTTTCCATCCTTCGATCATTTCAGCCTCCAATGACCCTGCATCTACATACCTCCATATGCAGGTTTCTGCACCTTCGAAATTTCTTCTACTGTTCTCCTCTTGCACTATAGAAAAGTTTGACCACCACAAAAGTTTCACTATTGTATCCTCCATCAACCTCCATCCACTCTTCACGGGCACTACAAAAAAAAAACATTTTCAGAACACATTACAGGTTCTACAACCCGCAATGTAAATTTTTTTTCAAACACATTGCTGGTTCTAGAACCTGCAATGTATTTTCTTAAGATTTTTACATTGCGGGTTATAGAACCCACAAGCCAAAAAATTTTATAAAAATACATTGTTGGTTCTACAACCCACAATTCATTTTTGAAATTTTTTTGAATTGCGGGTTGTACACCCCGTAATGTGTTTCGAAAATTTTTATATTGCAGGTTGTAGAACCCGCAATAGTGAAGGTGCACCCAAATTTGTTACGGGTTCTACAATCCGCAACGCTTTTCAAAAAACATTAACATTGCGGTTTGGATAACCCGCGAACTGAAAAAAAAAATTTGAATACACTGTCGACAATGAACACTGCAACCTCCTTCTTCCTCCCAACCTCCTTCCTCCTCTCAGCAACAACTTTCTTCTTCAGCAACTCCTACACTAGTCTTCTTCCACTTCTGTAATCTCTCTACATTACTCTCACAATCCTAAACCTTTATCAATGTTTTCATTGTCACCAACGCAACACCTCTGAATGTACTGTACCATGCTTCTCTTTTAAAACGAATGACATTTTAGTTTTTTCCTTATGTTTAAAGTTAGAGTTTTGAAAAACTATGGAGGTGCAGAAAGTCGTAATGGAAGTAGAGGAAGACTCACTCGTTTCCCTCAGTAGGCCAGAAATAGTTGGGCCTCATGTGTTTATGAACCTAATTTCGATTAGATCCTAATCTAAACGGCAGACTGAGCCGACACAAAGTTTAATCATTCCCGTGATCGGTGCCGTAGATATTGTCTCAGAAATAATCATTTTGTGAAAAGCAATCTCAACCAAACTTGCGCAGTAAAACTTAGAAAAAGGGGTAACAATAGCATTGATATTTTTACAAACAATTTGACACATTATATTGATTTTTAGGTGGTGAAATATTACAATGAAAGATGACAGAAGGCACTAACTGCAGTGTTTGGGTAGTTGCTGAAGAAAGGTAATTGTGATTTGATAGGTACTCAAGAGTTTGGAACTGAAGGAAAACGCCAAAAGATAAACACTAGCAACAACGTAGACACAACACAACTTTGTCCGTGATTCTTTCAAATTAAAATAATGAAATTCAGAGCCCACCTCTCCCATGATGGATGCCATGGATTAATAATTATCACAACTCTCTAAGCATGGACCAAACAATAAAAAAGGTTCTACCTAGGGATATTGCATTAACTTTTCAATTCAACAAATCGAATGGGTGAGATCAAAATCACGAGTTGTGAAAATCGCTAAAAGGGGTAAAATGTGTGGAAAAAGTGAGATGATTTGGGGTGATTATGTGTCCTTAAGTGGCATCAGAAAGTCCAGTGACTTTTGTCACACTGACAACCACTTTTGTCCCTATTCATAACAAGTGCATGTCCTTTTCAAAGGGATCAAGGACTCCTATTACACAACACATGGGTTGAAACCAAGAAACTGCCAATTCTCACACAAAAAGTCTCCACAACGTTTTATCAGGAACAGTTTAAGGTGGTGCCTGTTTCAGTTTCCCATATTGCACTTAATTATGCCTTCTTAATCATGTTACTTTGAATTCTAATCACTAATTATATAGTTCTTGTTTTTTTCTCCTATGAATCAAGTGGCAACGAATAATAATACTAAAATTATAACTTTTTCTTTTCTACCTTTTTGCTATCTTTTAGGTCAAAGTAATCTTTTGGTGGTGACATTCGTATGTGTTCATTACTCAACACTCTGTTTGGATTGAAAATGAATGGTTAAGGATAAGTTTGAAGCGTTTCATGGCTTGGTAGGAGGAATAGGAAACAAGGTGTGGCTCACTGCATTCACTATTCAGTTCATTTTGCAGGTGAAGAAGGAAAACATGTTTGGATGCAATAAATCATTCATTTTTTTATTAGATATACTTATTATTATGTTCGTTTGTGGTTTTTTTAATATTTAATATAAGATACTTCTAATAAAATAAATTACCTATGTCAATTAAAATAGTTAAGTTAGGTTATTGATTTTTGAAAAAAGCTACCAGTGCATTAATTTTATTCTCTTATTACTATTCATTGATTAAAAGTTATATTTACCAAGATAAATAAATAAAATTAATACTACATATAAATTTTATAAGTGCCTTTCATTTAAAATCTTGCATTAAAGATCGTAGAGAACTATACATTTCTTACACTTTACAGATTTTTTTTTTTACTTTTGATTTCTTAATCAGTGTGACATTTTTTTTTACTTAAAAAAGGACGATTTAATTTCTTTTCTTTTCCATAAACATGAACCTTCATTTTTATTCTTTCTATTATTTGTGTTTCTATTTTACTCTTAATTCTAATAAGATTTTGGGAACAAAAAGTAGAATATAAATAAATAGAAAAAAATAAATGAAACAGGATTGAGAGAAAGAAAAAATGGAAGAGAAGAAAAGTAAGTATTTAATAAAAATACATACTTGTCCCATTTACATTTTCATATATAAAAATATTTCAATATTTTGTCTTATATCCATTTTTTTCTCAATAATTTATGAATATGTAATTTTGGTTCTTATCAAATTTTAATTACACATTTGGTCTTCTAATATTTTTTAAATTAAGCTAGTTCTATTATTAGTACATTATCTAATTAACAATAAATATTAAATATTCGTAAGTGATAAGGACATCAACTACATATTCATGTAAGATATTAATGCTAAGGTTTAACAACAACTTTTAGCATTTATTATGAACATTAGAAAAATTATTTAATTTAAAAGAAAAACTGAACAACAAAGTTTTGAATTCAATTTTTTATAAAGATTCAAACGACATGTTTATGAAATAATAGAGATGAAAAAGAGATTTAAGTCTAATATTTGTACGATCCACACATTTCTTTCATCTTTTCTTCCTTACAACGTAAAATATGATTAAGTCTCTTAAAATATTTTGAATTTCAGTTTAGTATCTCTAATTTTTCGAGGCTCTTCTAATGTGAAATACATTATTTTTCATTATAAAGAGAAAAAAAGTAGTATGTTTAAATTACGCTTTATAAAGAGAAAAAAGTAGTATGTTTAAATTACGCTTTATAAAGAGAAAAAAGTAGTATGTTTCTAAATTATAAAGACAAATAAATAATTAAAAAAAATTAAGACTGAATTTTACACACTTTAGAAAGACATAGATATATTTGTACATGGTTATTACGTGATGATGTGTGAAGTTAAATAGATGTAATGATTTTGGATTTCTAATCTTTCCATTTAGAGAATGGTGGACATTGATTGTGACAAAGATTGGGTAATAAAGCATGTAATGATGAGATAGTAATGTCCATAAATAGTAGCACATATTAGGGTGTGTGCGTATATATACTGATTGCATTGCAATCATAACCAAATTCTCATTGTGCTTTGCTGATCCTTCACTACACTTTAATCAATTTGTAAGATTACACATACATTCACCTCACATGAATGAGGCATGTATTTTGGAATTGTTCACTTTCATTTTCTCACTTATCAATAAGGGCATGTTTGGTCACATGTGGTGTATGAGCATAAGGACAAGTAGTGGGTCTCTCAACATGTGCACTGCGCAAACAACCTCATCTTATAATAAACTTCACTTCATCTCAACAATTCCATCTTCTATTACTCCAATCCACACAACAAAAAATCCACTCTTTTAGTTCACAGATCAAATTCAATCTTATTTAATAATATATATATATATATATATATAAAAAAATAATATTAATTTTATATCTAATTCAATCTTATATAAAAATAGTTTATAAAATAAAATTTGCATTTACTTTTATATTATTAAAAAAATTATCTTTAATTAATATGAGATCTTTGACGTTGAGAATAGTCCGATTATAAGTAGTTCGATCTTATAGAAATGAGCCAAATCATATAAGAAAATGGCACCACCTTTTCAACTTAAAACCTTAAAATAGTAGGTTTATGAATCTTTTTTTTAATATATTGCTCAACTTACTCATTTCTACCCAATGTGGGACTTAGACTCACACTTGGATATCCAATAATCTTCCTCTCAAGTGAGAGTCCCTCTACTACACTTCTCATCTCGTATGAGCTGGTCACCGTCATATCGACACGAACCTTCAGCTTTGATACCACTGGTTTGGAGAATCCAAGAGAACATAATCCAGAATATATTATAAGAATAAGAAATAAGCCAAATTACATAAAGAAATGACACTACCTTCAACCTAAAAAGTTAGACAATAAATTTACGAGTCTTATTTTTTATATATTGCTTAACTTACTCATTTATAGTTTTAAGACCTAAACTCATAGTTTTGATATCAACTATACATAACTTCAAAATTGGTTAGAATAGGATTACATAAATATAATATATTTTTAGGTGATATATCACGTATTCATGTTTATATTTTATATATATAAAAAAAATGAATGCCATAGATAGCCACGAATTACTAATAGAAAGGGGAAGATAAAGAAGAATGAAAAACAGACCACGGAAATATGAGATACACGTGTTTGACAAAAACATGGCAAGTTATTACATTTTTGTGGCATTAGACAAAATGACACTTAGCCACTGCTCCATGTCAAAATTCTCTATTAATTCCCAAAAACAGCTGCACCATCCTCGTTGCTTCCAAAATCTTTCTGCATTTTCCTCATTATATATTTTTATGGAGAAAGAGAAATAATTACTCCTTTTTTTTAATTTTAGTTTCCCAATAAAACATTATTATTGACGGTTTCCACTAGATCATACAAACAAATCAACTTTTATTTTTTACCTTTTAATAAATAAATTTACTTTTATATTTTTAAAATGATCACTTGTCATCTAATTTTAACCGTGTTAATATTTTTTTCTTCATCTTTCCTTCATTCATTCAATTTCCTTGAAATTATCAAGCATATAGTCAAACTAAAATCACACAACATTTATATCTTAGTGAATTGGTAGTATCTTTTTCTATTATTCATAATGAAAGTTTTGTTTCAGTCCACTCACCTAAACTCTCCTTTTGACTCTAAAGATTATTAAATAATAAATGTTCATGAAACGTTCACATGGACAAAGTTAGATAATATACACCATGATTACACTCCTCATTGTTAATTTACAAAGTCACTAAGGTAATCAAAATCATATTATAGTAATGTTAAAACATTAAATTCCCAACATTTTATTTATTTATTAAGGATTCTAGGATTTGGAGTTGGGGACTTTTTTTTATTAATTAATGTCTCCATCGATTTAAAGGGGAATTCATGTACGCGGTAATGAAATGATGAAGTCGGATGAGATGACCAGGAGTGTGACTAATGACTAATTAAAGTAATGACCAATTAAAGCAATGTTACTATAAACTAATACTAATAGTAACAATATCAAAATAAGATAATGCTTTTAGTTAGACAGAATAAATCTCATTGGGATTCGATGTCAAATTCTTAAAAAGTTTAATCATGAAGATGGGAAAAAAAAATTCATTTCTATATATCTGTTCTGTTAATTTGAAGATGATTTTAATCTCTATATACATTATAAGATTAAAAAATAAATCATAATATTACAAATTTCAAAAAAAAAATAATATTAAGAAAATAAAATTTACAACCTTACGTTCAGATAGAAATTTTGAAAAATTTCAACATATTTAAATATATATATTAAATTTGCGTTAATTTTAATTTAATATTTTTAAAATGTTTTATTTGAATAAGTCAATTTAAATTTATTAAATTTTATTTTTAACAAAATATTTTAACTATTGTTAAACATAAAAAAATATTTAAATAGTAAATAATTGTTGGTAATTAAAAATATTAATATTTGATGATTTTATTTTAGTCGTTTAGAGTTATTTTTTTTTTTAAGTTTGTTAATATTTTTTCAATTAATATTGATGAAACTTTTTTTTATTAACGTTGATAAAATTTTCTTGATTTGATGTCAACTACAATTAAATAAAGGTGAAGTGGATTGAAATTAATTTTATGATATATTAAATTGAGTTTTTTTTTTTTTTTTTTTTAATTTTGTTTGAAAACTGATCTAGACTTGTCATACCATACAATATTTGCTTGAGGGTTGGCTTGCTGACATATAGGTCCTTGCCACAAACAAATGCCTGAATCTGTTTCTATCTTGTGTCATCTGCATCCACTAATGGAGCTTGGATCCTTCCATTCACTTCTTTGGCAAGAAATGGCCACACTTGGTGGGTGGGTTGGCTCTCACTGTATACAAGTGTACCGTGGTTTGGAGTGAATGTCAGAGAATATCAGATGGGTGCGATGGTGTTATCATCTTTGCAGTTATCCATGGGTATGATCTTTTCTTTTTGCTATAGATTGCATAGGAAACCTTTTTAACTTACGGAAGCTTTAAATTGATTTCTGAAGAGATTCGTCTAATATTTTCAAGTTGGGCTTCTGGATTTCGCTTGCGATTTTCAAATTATTGTTTTTACGTACAGCCTTCTTGGTGAAGGACCCACTTTGATATATTTTTTGCCTTTGTCAAAGGTTAATAATATCTTGTGAAGTTGCAAAAGATAAGTATTTCATAAATTTTAACACCAATTTAAGTTTTGCAAAAATGTATTTTGAAAATGATGTCATAAGATGCATTTTTTGTTGTGCGAAGCATAAGCGCTAAATGCAATACCAAACTGGGCGAAAGCTGTCTTGAAGAAATATATTTGCTTTCTGTTTTTATTTGCGCGAGAATGAAAACAATTTTCTCCTAAAGAACTAATATTATATGGATGCTGATTAACCTTCTGGATATTATAATGAAAGCATACTGATATTGATCACACAGCTTGACAAGGCAGTTGGCTCGAGCGAGAACTGCACATCTCATTCTCAAACAACCGGAGGTATTATATTGGCATCAGGTTACGGTATTCAAGGAGATTAGTGATAATATTTGAAAAAAAAAAATACTTAATTTGTGTTGTTACATTTTGTCAGAGCTTCGATAAATTTGGGGTGGTTGAACGTGACCGAGGTGTAACATATTTTATTTGGAAATTTTAGGTTTCCTCCAACAGTTGGTCTAACACTATCCTAGCTTAGGTATTAAGACAACAATTGTGGATTGAAACGCATTTTTGTAGCTACTTGGTCGATGTATTTAAACAATTGACCTATACTTTTCGTTTGTGTGCTATGATTTGTCGTAGAACATGTCACTGAGATTGAAGAATAACGTTTTAAATTCATTTTTTTATATCGATATGCTAAAATTTTCATATTGTCATGACGGTTGTATCCTTATAACAAATGTTTGCATTACTGGGTCAGAGCCCAAAACATGCAGGGTAGGGTTTGAAAAATCTTGTACCGGGTTAGCACAAAACGAATGTGGGAAGTGTTTGAAAAATACTGTACTTTTGTGTTGATGTGTGTTAACTGTTACAAATAAATTATTATCGTCCTTCTAATCTAAATAGGGAAATTATCGTAGTAGTTTGTGCATTGGAGGAAAAGTTGTCTTTTACTTAACACTAGGGGCATCTTCAGTCTAAATGTTTCTGAAAATTAAGGATTTAAACTCACAACAAAGTAAATATATTCAACGTAATTCTTATACTTAGTATTTTTTTTAACTATCTCCTTAGCAAGTAATTGAATCTTATGTTATTTGAGATAAGTTGACTTCGTGCTAACATATTTATGTTTGTTGTCACGAAACTGAAATTTGCTAGTTTGTTTAATTTTAAAATATGTATTTAAGAATTGGATTAGTTTTGCTTAATAAAATTATGAAATTGTTTATTTTCACATTAAACAAACTATATAAATCAGCTTATTTTATTAAAGTTATGTATTTAAAAAAAACAAACGAATAGATCTGAACGGGATTCATTCCCTTGCCTGCTGATATAATACTATGCATTATTTCTAATATACTTACGACCTTAGAGGGCAGTGGATACATCAAAACAAGGCCATCATTATAATAACATTGTTTTTCCCTGTTCACTTATCCCTCTTCTTTTTTTTTTTTTTTCTTTTTTTCTTTTCTCTTTGATATACTATTCTTAAATAAGGGCATCAAAATATATTATATATTATAATTATATTAAGATGATGTTATAATAAAAATATTAATTATATAAAGTTCAATATTTTAAACACTTATACGTAAAATATGGTGCCTTTGAAGTATTAAAGGTGAAATAAGAAAATAATTTCTATATATCAGATTTGAGAATCTTCTTTTTATATAATGGTAGTATTGAAGTTAATTATAGGAAATAAAATATCTTTTTTGATTTTTTTTTGCTGTGTACAATTGGGATAAGTTAACATATAATTTTAGAAATCTAAGTCTAAATTCGAGTCATGTATATTTCAATCTTGTAATGAATATAAGTGAAAAAGTTTCGTACTATATAAGAAACGAAAGTCATAACTCCATTATATTAAGACTTTGAGTTGAAAATATTTTTTAAATATATTATATGAATTTGATTATAACTTTTATATAAATCTTACATTACTTTTCACATTATTTTCATTATTAATATGGGTATCCTTTATATTATTTATTATTATTGTTGATATAACATCCAATCTCATAAAAAGTTAAAGACGTGTCGTAACTCTTCTCTACGTATTGGTTTGCATTTGATGTTTCAAATATCACTGAAATTTAAAAATATTAAAATTTAAAACAAAATATTAGAAACTTAAGTTTAAAATAAAATTAATTAAATGCAAAAATATTAACTTAGGTTCTAGAGAAAAAAAAAAAGGAATCCCAAATCAATTTTAAAAAAATGTGGTGTATTTCACTGTGTTTTCGAAGTTTAGTTCTTGTATAAAACAATTTTCAGAAACATTTAAAAAAAATATGAGTGATAGAATAACATGAGATAAAATATAAAATCACAATAATCTATGTCCGCTTGCGATTCTCTTAAAAATTTAAAAAAGATAATTATTTATTAAACTGATTATAAAATACTTATTTTTATCAAACAACTTTTTTTTTTAATTTCCTATGTTCAATTTATACTATAAAAATATTTTAAAAAGAAAAAATAGTTTAAAAAATAAGATACTTGAGAATATAAGTAGTTGAGATTTCAAAAAGGAAATCATCCCTTTTTTATACTTTTAAATATTTGAAACTCAGGTTCAACATTGATATTCTCTTTCTAGTATTCAAATTTTGCCATAAGATATAACTGTGAGGATGCTATTCAATTTATTGTGTTGAGAAAAAAAAAGTGAAAATGAGAAGACATATATTTTAGTTTTCCTATAATTTGAAATAAAAAATATCTATTCCAATGATCTAATTTTTAGTTAAAATAAATTAAAGGTATAAAATATACATATGCAAATTTAATATCATTACCTAAATATATGGATTTACAATATCACATAAATAAGATTGCAAGTTTCCGGAACAGCACACAAATTCACAAATCAAAATATAAATGCCAATATACACTCAATTATAATAGTATTAATGACATCACAAATTCTACAATTATCTATCTATAACTTAACTCTTCATTTAAAATAAAGTCGATTTTTCTTAACTTAATTTTTTACACTATGGAAACTATAAACTGAAGAGTAGGAGAAACTATTCGAAATCTTACATTAATTGTACGATTATTTGGATTTTTAAGAATGATGATAAAATATACGAATAAAAATAGTAAATAATCAATTTAGTATTAAAAAATTTGTTTGCATGAGATTTCAATATCTTTATATACCTATACTTCCATTTGGAAGACCACGAAAAAAATATTTGTATTCAGATTTTATTTGTTTTTATTATCATTAACTGTTTTTTTTTGTTAAATTTAATAATATTTTTTTAATCTTGAAAGGCAAACTTTTATTTATTTACAAGAATTAAAAAAAAGAAAATCAGTTTTAATTTTGAAAAAAATAATCTTTTCACATTTGGCACAACCATATCTTTGAATTAATTTATAAAAAAAGAACTTCCAAAATGAGTGTTTATCTTAAAATACAAAAAAGAAAATACTATCTGTTAAAAATAAAATCAGTTTTAATTTTCAAAATATTTTGAAACTAATTACAACAAATCACAATGAAAAACTGCAAAATAAATGAGATTCAGAACCTGAAAACTAGGAAAAGAGACATTAAATCATTATCTTAACAACTTTTGCTAGTATTCATAAAATATTTCTCTTTTTATATTATAATTCACTCTAAAGGACATTATGAGTATATTTTCTAAATAAAAAATGTCGTGTGAAAAATACTAGTTACTGCTATTATCACATTAATTATAGAGATTTATTGGGGGCACTTATGGGTACTTCTAAAGCAACAAAATAAATCCATTGGAATGTTTAGTGATGTATGTGATTGATAAGTGCACTCCCTATATATATATATATATAAACAAACACCAACACACTCTAAAACGTTGTACCTCACTCGCCTTTTCATCAGTTACCCTCGCAACCTTGTTGGCGTCTGTTAAACATTGCGCTGCTGTCTCCAAACACGCTCACACAACACATAACACAAACTCTTTCCATCACTTCACTGTCCAAAACCCTAATATTTCACTGTTCCCTGCTGTCACACTGACCCAACTCGTTTTTTCATTTAAACTTCACTAAAGACCCTTTTTATCGTACACACATGAAATTATCGTCCATTCAGCTCTGGGTTCGTCTGCTCAATATCACTGATCCATTGGGCAAGTAAAGGTTCAATCTTTTTGTGGTGTTTTTGCGTTTTTGGTGAATCTCTTGGCACCCATCAGGTTGATAGATTAGAGTGTTGTGTGTTTTGGCAAGTGGGGTTTAGAAGGGGAAATCTTGGGAGTTGGGTGGATTGGTGAGAGAAAAAGGCAGTTATGGTGACTGCTGAGACTGAGATTGGTGAGGATCAGAAGGGAGTTGCTGCTCCTAAGTCTCCTTGGAAGACTCCTGCTGTTGATGGGAAGGGAGGTGATGTGTCTGTGATGATGGGCACTGAGTCTTGGCCAGCTCTCTCTGATGCCCAAAGACCACCCAAAAATGCTGAGATTGCTGCTACTTCTGTGGCAAATGTTGGTGAGATTGCTCCTAGACCTCCTTCTATGCAGGTTAGTATGCTCTTTGTGGTGTAATTGTGATGTAGAAAATGTAGTGCATATATTCTTTGAAATGTATTATGGTATTGAATCTGTATCTATCTTTTTTGTTGTCTTATATTGTTATAGCATTGACTTGAGTTTGTGATTATGACATCGAAAATGTAATGCATAGATTCATAAAAATGTAACATGTTATTGAGTTTGTATGTATACTTTTGCTGTCTTGTATTGTCATAGAATTTACTTGAGTTTGTGATTATGTCATGGAAATTGTAATTACAGATTCATATCAATGTAATACGTTATTGAGTTTGTAGATATACTTTTGCTGTCTTGTGTTGCAATAGAATTTACTTGGGTTTGTGATTATTTCATGGAAATTGTGATGCATAGATTCATAAAATTGTTATATGTTATTGAATTGTATATATACTATCGCTGTCTTGTAATTTTACAAATTTATTTGTTTAGGATAGACATTGGTGTCTTATTATAATTTTCTTGATTTGTGGAAATTTCACTAGCATGGCAACTGTGATTATGGGTTAACATTGGATGGTACGTAGCTGAAAAGTAAATTTCATTTGTGTTCCTATGGTTTAACAAATATCTCAGCTGCTTATTATTTTCTAGCCATTAATGCTTTGGTTGTCATGATATAAATAAAACTTGTATTCTTAATGCCACAAAAGTCTGGTTTTTTGTAATGTAATACATTTCTTTTGTTTGTATGATGTTGTTGCTTTTATTTAACAGAAGGTGAATGGTTCTGGAAATGCTAACCCAGTACATAAGCAGCCATCTTCCCGTCATCCAAAGCCGGGTGCTAAGCGGAACTCGAGTGGTGCGCCTCCCTTTCCGGCTCCACTGCCTTATCCCATGGTACCGCCTCCTTTTTTTTATCCCATGGTACCGCCGCCACATATTGCTGTTCCTGGTTATGCTTTTCCACCGGGTCCAGGACCGTTTCCGGCTGTAGAAAATCCTATGGGGAAGCCGGTATCTCAGCCAGCAGGACAAGCTTTTGCTCCACCTGCTCATGCTGTTGATGCAAAAAGTGTTCAGCCGCCGGTGCAAGGGGATCCAAATGCATATGCTGCTAATTTTTCTAATGGAAGACCAAATATCCAAGAACAAGGTGACCATCTAAATCATGCATGGCATCATCAAAGGCCTTTTCCTTCCAGAGCAAACATTCCCATGCAACATGGTTTGGGCCCAAGGACATTTATAAGGCCTCCATTTTATGGTCCCCCTCCAGGGTACATGGTTGGTCCAAGCTTCCCAGGTAAAAGTTAAATACAAAGTTCTCAACTTGAATGCTATTTGAGGATTTTTCTTGGATGTTTTTCTTGTTTAATTTCTCCATTCTCAATCAATTAGTTCTTTAATCCAATTTTAATTTTCTGGATAGGTTCTGCACCATATTGGGGTGTCACCATGGTACCTCCTGGCTCCGTTAGAGGACCGCATCCTCGGCAATTTGTTCCATTTCATGTCAACCCCACCCCTCAGCCACCTCCTCCAGACACTGTACATTTGAGGACTAGTATTGTTAAACAGATAGATTATTATTTTAGGTAAGTACTTTCATTGTTGAGGATGACTTCTATATTATATTTGGTGTTAATTGTTGGCCACAGTTAAATATACGACTTAAAGACTTAATGTGATAAAAAAAATTTGTGGATGTTCTTTTAATCTCACATCTGCTCATCTGAATGATGAGAATGATGTTTCCGACTTTCAGTTGATGACATTGTTCTGTTATTTTGTATGTTTTGATTGTGAAAGTGCTGTACTTGTAGATTCATAGATGCCAAGCCTGCATCTCTTGATTTTGACAATTGCATAAGTTTAACTTTATTGACAGAGATGACAAGTGAAACTGATTTTTAGTATTTGGACTTGGGAGAGCTAGTTAATGAACATTTGAAATTGCTTTGGAAATCCTGTGCTAATATCTGTTGATTCCAATTTTCTTTTCAAGTAAACCAGAGCAATTCATATGCAAACTGCTGACTCTGAAGCCATCTTTTTGGCAGTGATGAAAATCTGCAGCATGACCATTACCTTATTTCCTTGATGGATGACCAAGGATGGGTTCCCATATCCACTATTGCTGATTTTAAAAGGGTATGTCCAAATCATATTTTACCTCCCAAATCTACTGTATTGTACATATGTATGTTTTCTGCTGGCGAGTTCCGTGCTATTATTTCCCCTTTCTCTCTTGTCTTTAATGATTTGAATTATCTTGTGTTAGGTCAAGAGGATGAGCACAGACATACCTTTTATCCTTGATGCACTTCAGAGCTCCAATACTGTTGAAGTTCAGGTTATTTTGCTATTCTGGTTTACTTTTTTTCCGCATAAGCTTTTCATTAACTGTAGAATCTAATTTGTTACTTTAATTACTTTTGCTCATAAGCAGATTTCTTTTATGGTACTCTACTTTTGTTCTTTATCTCTGATATTAATCTTGGGAGTTGGCAGTTTCAAATGTTTATGTCATGAGTAGTACATAGATTTTTCTAAGAAACATTTTAAAAGTAATGAGACGTTGTTTCATGTTTGTCGGCAGTGTCAAAATTCTACATCCTTTTCAATTAATGAATTGTTTATCCCACATACACATGGACCTTAATTTGGTCAACTAATTATATAATATTGATGATTTTTCAAAAGTAAGTCATAGACATCTTTTAACACTCAGATTATAATGTTTTTTGTATTTAACATAATATCAATTATTATTTCAGACTATTCAGTCTTTATTTTCTTATTTCTCTTCCCTTACCTAAATCTCTTGAATTGACTAGAAGTAGTTTATTGTAATACTTGGCGGGGTTGTGGAGAATAGATTATTTTATCTAATTTTTTAGTGTTTTCTATTAATTTTACCTTCAGTCATTTTTAAACTTCATTTTGACTGCATTAATATGCTCTTATGGCTCCTAGATTGGTGTGATTGTGTGTACACCAAGAGTTGTTATTTTCCATGAATATCTTTAATTTTGGATTTTATTTTATGCAGTATAAATTATTTAGCTTTTTTTGCAAAGATAGCTGCTATTCATTATCCTGCTACATAATAATTCTTGAGTCCAATGCATTTTGTAACGTCTGGAGTATAGATGTGTTGAGTTTATGAGAATTGCATAGTGCTAGTTGGTTATTCAAGAGGACATCTTTGTTTGAGCTCTATAAAGTTTAAACTAGATTTTGAAATGGCTGAAGTATAGATGATTTATGTGTGTTGAAGATGGTTATGATTCAATACAGTTACTTGATTTATTTTTCAACTTTTTCTTCACTTTCTTAGTTGTCTCACCTGTAATTTGCTTTATTTTTATAGGGTGACAAAATAAGGAAGTGTGATAATTGGTCAAAATGGATTCGAGTTTCCTCTGGAAATTCAGGATCAACTACAGCTCAGATTCAACAGAGCCAGCTTGTAGATGGTGCTGTCAATTCCCTTGAGACTAGTGATGCTGCTGGAGATAACACAAGAGAGACTTCTGAAGCAAATCCTAAAGATGCTGTTCATAATTCAATTTTGGCGGAGCGTAATCAGCTCAATGAAGATAAGTTGCAAGTTTCACATGCTAACCAAGGAATCAATACGGAGAGCCATTATTCCAATGGTAAACCACTTGTGGTTACCTGTGAAAGCGTCAAATTGTGTGATTTTGACACAACTAGTGATAATTTATGTGATCTACAAGAAACTGAGCCCAAAATATTTGACAATAATGAGACTGGTAACATGGATGTATTGAATGATATGGATGTCCAAGACCTTTCAAATGATTTTGGCAATACTTTTATGCTTGATGAAGAGATAGAGCTTGAGCAGAAGATGCTAAAGAAGAGTGAACTTTCTTCAAGTGGAAGGTACTTCATGGTTCTGTTCGATCTTACTAATATATAGTGGAATATGCAACATATGTTTTTCATAGATTCTGACACTTAATTTGTTTGGTTCCCTTCGTATATTTTACACCATTTTCTTCGAAGATAACTAAAGACGATTTTGTTTATTCCTTTGTAATATGAAATTCAAAGATTCCTCTCTTCCCCTTTGACAAAACAATGTTTATATTCTGTTTGACATGTTAAAATACTTCTCTTTATTTTTCTTATCTGATGCAGAATAGTATTAATAGATTTTAGTGCCGTGTCACTTTCTTTTTGTTGAACCATTTTTCTAATAGATTTTTTTTGCCTAAAAGGATTGATGATGAAGATGATGAGATGGCTGTAATTGAACAGGATGTTCAGAGACTAGTAATTGTCACTCAGGTAAAACTGATTTAACCATAGATTATGTTGGAATGCTGATTACTGTGAACTGATTATTTAATAAGTTTGTATTTTAATGGACAGAATGGTGATCCTAAACAAGGATATAGAGGTGGTGGCAAAGAATCAAAATCCATTTCTAATGAGCTTGCTTCTGCAATAAATGATGGGCTTTACTTCTATGAGCAGGTAGAGTCACCATTGTTTTATGTTGCCAATTGTCATTTATTTTTCTGATCATCATCATCTTTAATAAATTTCGGTTGCTTGGACTAATTATCAACAGGAGCTGAAACATAGGCGGTCTAATCGTAACAGAAAGAATAACTCTGACAGTAGAGATCGGACTATCAAATCTTCAAGCCATAATTCAGGTGTATCAAATTTAAAGGCAGTTGAGAATATTGGCGCAAACAGTGTTGAGGAGTCTGGAAGCAATACTTCTCGAAGGAAACAGAAAGTATTTCACAAGCAACCGTCTTCCCTTAAGCAGCGATTTTTCTCGAGTAACTTTAGAAATCATGCAACTGGTCGTAATTCTCACGGAATCATATCTGAAAGTCCGCCTAGTAATTCGGTTGGGTTTTTCTTTGCTTCCACGCCTCCTGAAAATCATGGGTCAGTTCTTTGCTAATTTCTGTGATATAGCTTTTCTTAACTCTTGTTCTTTACTAGAAGAATATCAAGTAATGTTTATTAAAAAGTATAAAGTAATCAATGTTTCACTAATTATCTTGATTTTGCAGTTTCAAGCCTTCCAAATTGAGTAGTTCACCTCATGGGGGCCTTTCTGGTAGTCCACATGGGGGTTTTTCGGGCAGTCCACATGGGGGGTTCGCTGGTAGTCCACCTGTGGGTTCTATGCCAAAGTCTTTTCCACCGTTTCAGCATCCGAGTCACCAACTCTTGGAAGAAAACGGTTTCAAACAGCAAAAGTAAGTGATGATGCTTAATACTGTTTGTGTGCACAAGCAGTAGTAAGATATTAGCCATGTAGTTTGTATTTCCAAAATTCCTCATGTCATTGTTCTTCATTTCAGGTACTTGAAGTATCATAAACGGTGTTTGAATGATAGAAAGAAACTTGGAATTGGTTGCAGTGAGGTGAACATCATTTCTTAATTTCTACAAAAAATAATATCTGGAAAGATTGAATGCTTTGTTGGTCCACATTGGTAGTACAAAGATTGTTTGATCTATTTCCTTACTTTATTGTATGAATTATATATTGTATGGACGTGTGGTGGAGTGAAAATTGTGCAGTTCTATGATCTTAATTTATACTACACTTTTCTTTTCAATCATGCTCTTGCTTATTCTGGCAAAATTTTCTTTGGTCTCTTTTATATGTATGCAGGAAATGAATACATTATACAGGTTCTGGTCCTATTTTCTTCGGGACATGTTTGTGCCTTCTATGTATAATGAATTTAAGAAATTAGCTAAGGAAGATGCCGCTGCTAATTATAATTATGGTATAGAGTGCCTTTTCAGATTCTACAGGTATCCGTTTCAAATTTTTGCTGGGTATAGTAATAGGCTAATTTTCAAGTCTTCTGAATTTCATATACTGTTTCTTTGAAGAGGCTGATAAAAAAATGCTTTATTTTCCTTGAGACATTCACTGTCAGTTCTTTTGATCTTTGAATAATTTCTTGTTCAGTTATGGTTTGGAGAAGGAATTTAGAGATGATCTGTACAAGGACTTTGAACATCTCACTCTGGATTTCTACCATAAGGGCAACCTGTATGGCCTGGAAAAATATTGGTAAAACTGATTTACTCTTGCTACTTTTATTTTCACTCCACTTTTTCTTTTCTAGTTTCATTCAATCATTTTCCCAGTTCATGCAAGATTGATGATAGTGAAAGAAGTAAATCATATTGATTGGAAGTGAGTGCTATTATAGATCAAAAAAATTGTTCATTGGTCAATGAATGTACATGCTATTCATTGATCACACTCCAGTCTAGGACTTATGCTTGTTCTTATACATGGTTTTGGCAGGGCATTTCACCATTACCGGAAGATCCGCGACCACAAAGAACCTTTGAATAAACACCCTGAGCTGGAGCGGTTGCTTCGGGAAGAGTATCGAAGTTTGGAGGATTTCCGTGCCAAGGAAAAGAATGTGGTGAAAGAGGATTTGAATTGAGTTGAGTGATATGCCTGGTAAATACACATGGCATGAGAGTTTTGATGGCATCCCCAATTTTGATGAGAACTCTTGACAGCATAACAATATGAGTTGTTGTGAAGTAACCGGCCTGCATTTTGGTATGAATGGAAAGAGGAAGATTGTTTGTTTGTTGTGTATATTTGGTGAGAAATGAAATGATGATGCCTCTGATGAAGAGGATGATTTGCTGATTGCTTAGTCTTTTGAGGTTTCTTTGATGATGATGATGATTCTATATGGTATACACCACTGCATCCTTTCTTTGGTGGATCTTGCAGACTTTGGGAGACACATTTTCTTGTCTCCAAATGTTGTACATAAGAATATGATAGACTAGAAGTTGTGACATTACAGCATAAGAAAAAGAGGTTCTTGTTTTTGTTTTTGGTGGGGGCTGAAAAGGGGGAAAAGGGTTGTACTTATATCTTGCCAAAACTTGAACAATAAGAGTGAGAATCTTCTTACTGTGACTTGGCTTCCTCATTTCATTTATCTCACAATTTCTTCTCTCACCAAATTGCTATGCTTTGAAAATGGAGACATGTTTTGTTACAAATGAAATGGAACAGTGTTCTTTCCTTTGATTTTGGGACTTACTTTTTTTAACCTTTTGTTTTGTCTATGAAAGGAATGGCAAAAGTAAGAATAGCTTCTACCAGATTCCTTATATTTTTAAAAGTAACAAAAAAAAACGTAATTTTTTTTATTTATATTGTTTGAAAAGTATTTATTGTAATTTTTTTGATACATTAACCTGGTTTAATTCTGAAAAGAGAAACATCGGAGAAAAAAAGTTAATTCTGAAAACAGTGGGAATTAGTATAATTTGGTCGAAACATTGAGAGATGTTATCCAAGTAGATTGCCGTATATAAACTTTCTTCGTAGTAGACATAGGTTTTCTTTAGATAATTTAATTGTTCTGTATCAAAATAATTGTTTTCAAAAATATCTCTATATTAATAGTATTTTATTATTGGTTATATATATTTATTAAATTATTATAATAGTTAAATTTTATAAGGAAAGGGAACAAAATTATTTTTGATCAAATTTTATGATTTATAATAACATTTTAGTGTAACTATTACAAGATTGATAATAAAAAAAATTTCGTTTTTTTAAAGAAAAAGGAAATAAATTTTATTTTTAAATTTAAAAGAATAGGACTATTTAATATTATTTAATTGAAACTAGTAAATTTGATTAAGATAAAATAACAGCAACCATTTATTATGGAAAAAATGACATGTTTGTTTCAAATTTTCAAAGGTTGTTTTGAAAATATTGTTATAAAATTCGTTACTAAAAAAAATATTACAATTATAAAGGAACAACATTAATTTAACTTTTTTAATGTTTAAAAAGTAATTACTAGACTATTTAATATTAGAAAAGTTCATGACCGTAGTATCAACTCTAATTGTTATTCTGATTTTATTATGTAGTGATAAGCTGAACTACGGAATTGAAGGAATCCTTAACTTTATTAGTAAGTGGTTTGCATTAGTTTTGAGAAGTTTGGTTCCCATGATATTTAAGATTGAAACTTTAATTGTTATTATATACATAAAAACTTTATAGATTTATTTTCAAATATTATTTTTTATCACTCAAGAAAAAAAGAAGAGGGGTTAGTTTATGATGAAATAATTTTAATGTTTTTCTCTTTGTTCCATTTGACTTGGAACAGCAGCGTGCATTGTGAAATATGATAAAAAGGCACTCACCAAACAATGAAGAATGACTGTTTTCATCAGCAACAACAGAATAACAGAACAATTTTCTTTTGGCTTTCTACAAGTCTCCATTAAAACACAGACAACAACTGTATCACTTATATGTCAAACATTCCTTGGAAAAAGGTGTTCATAACTAACAGTTTAGAATCGTGAATATCCTTAGGGCTCCTTGTGTTGCTCTTGTTCCACCGTCAAGGTTGGTAACAAAGCCACAGCCTCACCATCAATGACCATAAGTTCACCATTCTTGAAGCACCTTGTCTTAAATTTTGCACTGAACATGCATAAACAAACATTCATTTAGAAACAAAATGAGTCTTTGCTTAAAAAAGAATGCATAAAAATACCAATAGGAGTAAACTTACAGATATCGATTTCTATTTTCTCTAAGGTTAGTAGCTTGCACTTCACCAATAATCTGATCTCCAATATAGACCGGGAACTTAAAATTCAAGTTTTGAGATACATAAACAGCTCCAGGCTGCAATTATTCATGATACTAGAAAAGTGAAGGGGCCAGGGAAGGAGAGGAGTTTAAGAAAGTTACAGAAAGAATGAGAATGATTGAATTATCCAACATGTCAAGTACTTTATATTAAACTCTATCATTCAAGTTGATCCAATATAATGACAAGTATTAATGTTGACACTAATAAAGAATTTAGTTTGTTGAAATGAGAATCTCTTAGATTTTCATAGGAAGCAATAAAAGTTTGAAGAGGGGGATAGGTTTAAACTTACAAAATGTGTTGAGATGATATGAGGAAAGAGAGAAGCCACAAGCATCCCATGTACCAGTGGACCTTGAAATCCAACATCTTTGGCAGCAGCAGACTCAGTGTGCAAAGGATTAGAATCAAAACTCACCTTGGAGTACTGGAGAACGTCTTCCTCAGTAAAAGTCCTTGCTTTTCTCAAGACATCCCCAGGCTTAAGTACTTGTTCAGGAGTTACAGATGTAAAGCCCCTTAGGTTCAGACACTGAAGTTTGCTACAACTTAAACCCCTGATAAGCATTCTTCCAAGGATTTTTCAATTCAACAAAACAAATCCCTGACGTCCTCTCCACTGATTTTAAAAGATAGCCAAACTGATTATAAACTGCAGTGTACGTCCTTACTGCTTAAAGAAAACACAGAACAAATAAGCAGATTTTCTTTTGGATTATTATTTGAGACATTCTAACAAACAGCTGTGCTGCAACCAGTTGTTGAAGACATGTCACAACAATTTAATGTAATATGAATCCAATTTCATCCATAAAAATGTAAAAGCAAAACAAGAGACTTCGAAACTGCGATATCATACAAGACAACGGACCTTCTCTTGAATCTTAGATTGGATTTTTGTTTGTGCCCTAGTAATTAATTTTCTAGTATTATAAGCCTCAGAAAAAAGGTTGTCTTTCAAAAAAATATATTTATAAAATAAAGCAATGTGACTGTCTTGACAAAGGATTATCAAGATTAAAGATTGAACAAATTATCCTAGGAATGTCTACTACAAATTACATACCTATCAGTTTAAATGAGGTTAGATTTTTCAAAGGTTGGATCTTAAACCATTCAAAGTAAAACTTTTATTTGTATTAATACTAATTTTTGTCTTTGGAAATTGATATTGAGATAGGAAGTTGAAGTTAACTGACGCATTTGGCTCGTAATTTTTTTTTATTATAATGTGGAATTTATTATAACATTAAAATAATATTATTTATTTATTTTTCTTAATGATTATATATGTTGATTTACATAAAAGAATAAGTTCTATGTTATTAATATACATAACTTATAAATAATAAAGTGAATATGAGAAAACAGTAATTATTAATATAGTATTAATATGTGGATAGTTAAATTTATTAATCTATCTAAAAATCGGTAAATACCTGTTTTATCTTCTTTATTAGCTTCACTGTTATTTAAAATTTTTCTTCTAAATGTTATCTTCAGAAATTTAAAATTTAAAATGAAAGTTATATTTCACATTCCTCTGAATCAACTTCACTTGAAAATCTAGAGTAGAAAAACATAACACAGTTTTTGGGTACAACACCACAGTAATAACTTAATGTTTTATTATTGAAAGTTACTCATTTGGCTGTCACAATATATATTTTTTCTAAATAAAAATGGCTATAAAAAAATTGATATGGCACTTTAAAATGGGTTTCTTCCTCGTAGGAGGTTATGTAACTTGGTGAGGCCTGCTTCCCGGTATTTTTTTCTACATTTGGATTGACTTTATACAACCATCTTATGAAGAATTGGGTATAAAAAAATTTCAGAGATAAATGAGGAAACTAAGACATCATCAGGCAAGAAGAATGTCGGGCACAAACATACTTTTATATGAACAGCACATACAAACCAAGTTGACATAGGGTATATACATACGATGTTTAAAAAAACATCTTCAAAATGGGGAAGTACTTCATGAAATCGACAATTAGTAAAAGATTAACCACATGTAAATGCTGTAAGAGGAAAACGCTTTTACATGTGCATTAATCTTTCAAAAACATACTGCGCACTTGCTTCAAGTCTAGTTAAATTGTCTTCCCGAATAACTACTTACCTATATAGTGACTAACTAGCATAAAGTTCATAACTGTTCCTAAAACTGTATTAGGATTCCCTCAGCAAAAGAACATTGAGCTAGAGACATTATCATTCAATCTAGGCAACTGGGGGACCGGGTGAGCACCACCGTGACTTGAAGCTGTCTCAGATCTTTCCTCAAATTTCATGAACTGTCCCATCTGAGTAGCAGCCAAGTGAGCATAACAAATTGGAGCTACTGCAAAAGTTTATTCACCAGATTAGACCTATTTACAAACAGACAAAATAAACAAATAAAGCAAAATATTTGTGCGACAAATTACCAACAGATATGGCAGTGGTGCTCCTCTGATACCTATTAACACACAATTAGAAAAAATCTTAAAATAAGAAAACTCCAACTACTCTAAATGCCAACCAAAGGAATAAATAATAATATATTGAAGAAGCATCTTACACGTATGATAAGGAGTGCACAAGCTCCTGCAGATCATCAGCTGAAAATCCAATCTCATCTAACAAAACATGATAATGTGTAGGTCTGCTGGTACCCTGAATAGTAATTTTAAAAATAACTAAACACGTTGTAGGAAGTTGTGACACCCACGAAACGGTGGGCAGTTCAACAAATGTGAAAATAAAAAGACGTGCAAAATAACAAACACCCACGGAAGAAATAATCGAATTAATCATGAAATATATATCTGTGATTTCACCACGTTAAAAATTAAAAAGTTACCAAAAAACTTAAATACTCACAATCATTCCAGCATGTGCACACATATAAAAATCATAGTTCCGAGGATGACAAATTTTGTTATCAATTACAGTTCCTGCAACAAGAAAAAAAAAAGTTTAAATATCAGAAACTAAGACATTATTGAACATGGCAAAACTTTCGAGAAAGTCACGTACCAGGAGGAACATTGTCAGGAGAACTGGCTTGAAAGAATTTAGTATGATGGTTCTTTTGAGCAACAATAACTAAGAATTTGGGATTCCACTTATCATCTAAAAACTTGCAAGCCTAAATTGAAAAAAGCAAATATTAAGCACAAAACACTGAACAATGGCATAGTTAAAATATTGTTTGATCAGGTTATGAAAATAAGCACCTCCATAATTTGATCAAGCTCGATGTTTAAAACTTGATTGAACTGGGACTCACTGACACCGTCCCTAAATAGAAGGAAAAGAAAGTCTAAATAACAACATCTAATCCAATAAAGAACAATAACAAAATACATTATCAAAACTGATGTCATTCTAGGAAGATGTAAAGAATCCATAAATATGTATACATCAACAAAAGATTATGTCCTACAGCAGAATAGATACACACGAGACAACAGCTATAACAATACACCAATTTCAGATATTCACAAAATAATCAAAGTCAAACCACTATAAAATAAAGGTTTGCAGAGTATACCCCGTCACCATAATTACATATTTATCATTCTAAAATTAATCACCCACTACAAAATAATGGTTTGCAAAGAATATCCCATCACCGTAATTACATATTTATCATTTAAAATTAATCATTAACCTGAAGATGATTATATTTTCGGGCTTTCTATTCCCAGAACTCCGATAGAAATCAAGCAGTAGCTCCCTGTAAACATAAAATAGAAGAATAAAAGTAAATTTTCATGTCACAGTCCATGATAAAACTGGAATTCACTTAATAAAATATTGCAAGAAATACTTTTAAGGCAACGTTGTTTAATATAAAGGATTAACTAGGAAAAGTAAGGACAAATGTATTAAGAGAAAAATAAAATAATATAAAACTATATATATATATATATATAGCTGCAATGGTTATAAAAGAAATATATCACTTAATAAACCAAAATTTTTAATAAAATAGATGTCATAAATAGATAAATTCAAGTATTACAAACAAATTTATGTTTACCTTATTATGCCTTCATCCACCCCATCAGAGACTTTTTTAAACAAATTGTCAATCATTTCAACCTTTGGAGACTGGGTACGTACACATGCCCTATACTTTGATATCAGAGGCCACTCTCGAGAGCTAACAACCTAAAAATAAGGATATTACTTGCGCAATGTTAAATAATTATTATTTGGTTTGATACAAATACGGGTCATAAAAACACAAAAACACATTCTACTACTGATCAATTACCGCTGCAATAGAAGGAATATCAGTTTGCCCTGGAGAGCCATGAGACACATCCATGCCAATAATGATGGTCGGAGCTCTGGAAACAACAGGGATGGAAGGAGCATGTTCAACGCCTAACATAGAATTCAGACCACCAAGCTACACAACGAATAAAAATCAGTGACAAAACAGAGAAAACCTTAAGGAAATACAAGATGTACCAAAAATAGAAAACAAGCCAATGTAAAATAGCATACCTTAGCATTGATCTTCAGTAAAACATTAGTTAAATATTGATCATTGACCTTCTGAGGCGCTATACACTGGGTAACAACTCCGAAATCAGCAAGATTCCTCTTCTTCCACGGACCTACGTAAAAGTTCAACAAATTTTAATCAATAATAGAACTTAAACAATTTCATACGCAAAGAAGTAAAATGCAATAAAATACAGTTAAGGATAAATCAAATAACTTACCATAAAGATCAGAATTTTTTCTATCAGGAAGAAGACAAAGAAGAAATTGTGGAGCCCCAGGAAGTTTAGACTGCACAAACTCAAGCATTTTCTCCACTCTAACCAGAGGTGGAGATCGTTTATTGCGAAAATCTTCTTCAAACACATCAAAAGGTGGTTCAATTTCCTGTCAAAAACAAATAACGAAACATTCATAATAAATTTAGTATGATTCCAAGTCAACATATGATTGCAGAACTTACAATTCCTTTCATTTGACCGCACTTGAGGAGATCCCTTATAAGTCCTCGCACATCACATCGGGCAGAAAAGTTGACCACGGCCCATTTTTCAATTTTTACTGGCCTAATTAATTTCTGGAGAAAAAAAAAAATCAGTCAACGTAAAATCAAAACTGTTAACTAAGACATAAAATTTAGATGAGAAGATCAATTAAAACACCTTTTGATTGAAGTTCCACCTCCCATTTCTTGGATTGAAATCCTCCCCATTTCCAAATTTTAGCTGACCATAAAGTTTGATTATCAGATTTCAACAAAACATTAATAATTAATAAAAGTTTACAAGTTATCTTAAAGAAATAAAAATTGATCATGCTACAGCATGACAAACTGATATATCTAATATCTAAATGCATAAGATAATCTCTAAAAGTCACCATTGAAATTAAATGAACAAACCAAAAACAAGGGGAACCCCAATTTACAATGACATCTTTAGGTAACAGGCAAAACAGTATTAAAATAAACTTCCCTGAAAAGAATATTTAAAAATTCAATTTAGCAATTACGTTTATAAAATTTACTTGAAAAATAATAAGACTGACAATACACAATTACAAAATACTAGAATAAATATAAAACCAGAAAGAAATTTACCCTTGGAGCTTGTAAAACTCGACCTTCTACTTCAGTAAAGCTAGAGTTGATGGAAATGCCACAATTGCGAAGCATAGGTTCAGAACCATAATTGCTACGACTCAGAGCCTGTAATAATAGAAGAAACATCAGCTCCATCAGTACATTTTTGTATTATAACAATTGATCAAAATAAAATTCAAAGAGACAGACATCTGTCAACACTCTCATCCTCTCTGGCGGCTTCTGCCTGGACTTCTCTACCAATGAGGACCTTTGCAGTGTGGATAGAGCTTTGGTATAACGTTGAAGAGATACCAAAGAGCAAAGCTAAGCAGAAAAAAACAGGCAGATAAAAACTTATTAGTGACGATCAATTTCATATTGTCTACTAAACAAAAACAAGTCGTCAAACTATACCTCAAGAGGGATATATGTTGGCCGCTTGGGCTTTCCAACATTAATACATGGGAGATCCCCCGAGTAGCGGAGATCTATGTTCCGATGATTAACAAAATAATCATACACAGTCACCTCCTCAGCATCATCACTATCCACTCCACCCCTTTTCTTCAATGTAAACCTAATAAATCCACATCACCAAAATCCTAACTTGCAGGATACAATATAACGCTACCAAAATCACAAAAATGTAGAAAATTAATGAACAATGACAAAAAAGGACAAGGAATACAGTTGCTCTTTGCAAGGCAGATCACTGAGCCCAGTAATTTTATACTCTTGATTGGATGGACTTGCTTTAATCCTCAAATTTTTCAGCGTTCTCTTGGCCTGTTGAAAATAATTAAATTAAAATAGTATTGCTGAAATTAAAAACCAATGAAACAATACAATGTAGAAGTGTAATAGAACTTGCTTACCTTTGCCCAGTCGATAGAAAACGGATCTTTCACATTCTGATTGGAAATCAGGAAGTCCACCACAGGCCCAGGAGTGACTATCATTGTGGTTGAGACATCTGGCATTTATTTCAAAAAGAACAAGTCAAACCCCCATTTATGAAGAACGGAACCCCTGCAGCACTCACTACCACAAGGAAGCAAGTCAACATACAGAACATACCTATGTTAAGCGACAAGCCACTCTGCGTGGTTCTAAAACTAGAATGAAATCCCCGGCAGCCAAGCACACCGCCTCCTACATCAGCAAAATTCTTCGCATCATTGTGGAAGAATGACTGGCGCACAAGCAAACAGCCTCTGCAGATAGGCATTATTGTTAATAAATAGTAACATGCACACACAAAGAGAGATTGATTCACCAAAGTACTAAAAATATATAATGATATTCAAGGAATTATAAGAATTCGTTATAAATCACACACTGTTTAGCAGCATGCTGCCTCAGAATGATATCAAGAACTCTTATTGCTTCTTGATAATTATCAGAATCCTGTCCACGGAGAGCATTGACAATGGCCTGCAATGGAATCTTCGAAGCAAAACTTATCTCAACTTTAAAAGTTTTGGCTCTGTTTGGGCGCCTCATTCTCTTCTTGTCATTCGTACTGACTTCTCCATTTCCATCAGGGCTGACATTTCCATTATTTCTATACATGTTTCAAGGAGTTTACAAAAAAAAAGTCATATATCAAAAACAAACGATAGAATGTATGCCAATATTCAAAATGAAGACCGCATCATCTGAACCTGCCAGAAGAAACAACATCCTCCAGAACAACAGTAAACTCAAGACGATTACGGGCAAGAGAGCCAAGCGTAAAAAGAGTTTTCTCGCCATCATATGCAAAATCCTTCCCGTTCAATTCAGAATTATATGTCTCCTGCACCCTGTCGAGCACCTTTCTCCCTACACCCTTACCCTCTACAGGACGTCCATCTTCATAAGAAAGAGATACCTGCTCAAACTTAAACACTGAATACACAACTCCGAGTACACACACTGGAAATTATAAAACAGGGAACAAAAAGCACATACACTATACTGAAAAAAGTGACCATCAGTGTTTCCAACATTCACTCTGAAGTGATTGGTAAGAAGTCGCAACTTCGTCCCTTTAGAAGCGAGGCCACGTCTGGCCATTGGAAGCCTCGAAGCCTTTTTATTTTCAGGCTCCAGTTTGACCGGCACAACATTTGATGGGATAGCAGCTGGTGGGGGAGGCAGAGAACCCTCATTCTCAGTTCCATTTGTCCCGAGAGAAGACATCTCCTGCATAGATCATAGATGAAATAATCAAATGCATGTTAAAAGGCATTGCCAGTATCAAATATATAGAAGAAGTGATAAAATAACTTTAGTCATCATTAATTGGAAGTTATTATTCAAATAAAATTTACAAGGAGTTCAAAAACTAAATAAATAATCAAATATTATCGGCACGCAACACTAACAATTTGCAAAAAAAACACTACAGTACAAAATATTTATGTACAGCAACAAAAAACAATAACTACTACACTGTAGATAAAATAGCAAAATAAACCTAGTTAAGAACGGGAGAAACGGATAAACTAGCACATAGAATCAATATCTATTAACAAGGACAGATAGATAAAACAAAATCAAGTAACCAACTAAATAACTAAATGCTTTCACATTTTTTTAATAATGTCATTGTGAAATAGTGGAATAGACTCGACACTCTAAAATTCAATTCATTAGACTCACAAAACTCCGAAACCGAACAAAACTCGGAAACCGAACAAAACTCCGGTAACCGAGCAAACCTCCGGTAACCGAGCAAACCGCCGGTAACCGGAGCAAACCGCCGGTAACCGGAGCAAACCGCCGGTAACCGGAGCAAACCGCCGGTAACCGGAGCAAACCTCCGGTAACCGGAGTAAACCTCCGGTAACTCGGGCAAACCTCCGGTAACTCGGGCAAACCTCCGGTAACTCGGGCAAACCTCCGGTAACTCGGGCAAACCTCCGGTAACTCGGGCAAACCTCCGGTAACTCGAGCAAACCTCCGATAACTCGAGCAAACCTCCGATAACTCGATCAAACCTCCGATAACTCGATCAAACCTCCGAGAACTCGATCAAACCTCCGACAACACGAGCAAACCTCCGATAACACAAGCAAAACTCCGATAACTCAAGCAAAACTCCGATAACTCAAGCAAAACTCAGAAAACAAAATGATCAAAAGTCAACAGACACATTTATTTTGAAAATAAACACAAACAAAAACAATGATCAAAGTTCACACACATGCAACACATAAAAACTAAAGGAAGTAACCATTTGCAAAATATAAAACCCTAGGAAAATCAAACACGAGAAAAATGCTGAATAAACCAGGGAGAGTGAAATAAGCAGAAGAAACATATAATGCAGCTTGTTACCTTGAGATACAGCAGTGGAAACAAAGAGAAAAGCTGAATGAAAAGCGAATTTGGTAAGATAAAGAGGTTGTTCTTCACCCGCCAGAAATGAGCGTAAGTACAAACCCTAACAACCTTCAACAAATTTTCCTTCCCCACTTACTCCTCCTCTTATAGCAGTGGCAGCAAGAGAGGACTGTCAACACCTGTTCATTTCCTCTGAACTGAGAACAAAAGAAAAAGAGCTGACTCCTCGTCTCCCACGTTAGATCATCTGACCGAATGACACGTGGAGGGCCCAGATCTAATCACAAAGTTGATGACGGTTACTATACCATCAGAGGACCCACTTTTTTTCATCATTTTTATTTTTTTAATAAATTAAAACATTGTCCTTTCAATAAAATAAATTCACTTCTGTTTGTGGCACTTGACTGTGGATATAATGCTGTTGTTAAGAATAAAAAAATAAATGCTGATAATAAATATATACCAAAAATACATTTTTTTATCTGGTCAGAAAAAGTACAAATGATTCAAGTGGAAGTTAAAATATATATATATATATATATATATATTACATAATTAATTAACTTAGATATAACTCAGATACATAATATTAAAAGAATAAATAGATAGAGGATGATTCGGTTCAAAAAGTTGATTAGGACAGCAGCATGGAGGACCCACTCCTCTGAGCCTTTATAATTCTTTATTAATAATTTAAGAAATTAATTTAAAATAAATAAATAAAACTTATAAATGCTGAGGGTTTTTTTTACTATTTTGATGTAATTTTTTTCGAAATTATCAAGTTAAAAAAATATTTTTATTATGATTAAATTGTGTTAAGTTAGCACAATTTTATAAAAAAAATAAATGAAATTGTATTATTATGTATCATATCAGAATAATTTTAGTATATTAAAATTATATTCATTGATTTAACCGATATCATATTTATAAACAAATTATATAATTTCATAATTAAAAAATATATTACGTATTATAATATTTTGATAAGTATAAATATATTATAAGTAAATATAATTAAATTATAAAATAAATTTAAAAAATTAGTTAGTTACTAAAATATAAAATTATATTTAAATATAATAAATGCTTTAATTTAAGTTTTTATTTTTAATTTGAAACTCATACCATCTTTACTTGTTATAAAATGCATTAAATAATTAAAAAATATGTTTTTAGTTAGTTGTCTGTTATTATTTTAAGTTGATTCAGTCTATTAATTTGATTTTATATTAAATTATTGTAGACTTTATTCACTCTTAATGTAAGACAAATTTGACCTGTAATCATTAAACTCTTTTAAATCTTTTGGAATGTTATTATATTTTTAAGTAAGTCAATCATTAAGCATTTAATTTTTTGGAATGTTATTATATTTTTAAGTAAATCAATCATTAAGCATTTAATTTAATTTCATTTTGATACTTAGTTCTATTTGAGTTTGAATTCTAATTTAAAATGTATTTAAATTTTAAATATTTCATCTTGATACAATTTTTTATCTAAATAAAAAACAAATTTTAATGCTATTGTATATAATCTTAATAAATATCAATTAAAATTTAAATTTTTAAATATCATTTTAATAAGTATACAATATTCCTAAGCATAAGCGGTTTGAAAAATGTATAAAATAAGTTGTAACATAAAAAGTTAAATAACTAATTGTTGTATTTTAAGTATCATACTAAGATAAAAACATCAGAGACACGTTTAACATATATATTGAATTTGTAATTATTTTATGTATAAGATTTTTTACCTTATTCATCTTCGGTGTCTTCTATATTCATTAAACATTTTTTTAATTTCCTCTATTAAAAAAAATCATGTATTTTAGTTTTATATTATAATAATTAATAAATTAAAATAATTATAACCAATTTTATACATATTTCACTATGATTTTATCTTTTATTTTAATAAAAATATTATAAATTATTCTATTATAAAATTATAACGTTATAAAAATTAATAAAAAAAATCTTTTTAATATTTCTTATATACACTATTTTTATAACTTTAATACAAAATTTTGTAATATTTTTTTAATTTTATTATAGAAATTACTTTTTAATCACTTTTTATTTTTATTAACACAAAAAAACAAATACATGTGACAGCATGTGTAATGCTACTAGTACTTATAAGTACTTGGTAGATAGTTTATTAATTATGTATTTTATATTATCTTATTTTATTGACTTAATTACTATTATAACTTTTATTAATTTACACATTCATGTATATGTTAATTTTAATACATATTTATATATCTTTTTGTTTTTATGTGACTTTATTTAAATTTAGATAATGTTCAAAAGATTTTAATATAAGATAAGAATATTCAAAATCAAAAGTCTCGAAAGAACAAAAAGAATGGGAGAATAAAAAATCGATGTTAAAAAAATGAAGTGTGAAAAAATGATACAGAATCTATTTTAGTTATTTATAAAAGTAATGAGACAAAATAAATAAATAAAAAGTAGTTAGTGTTACCTAGATTAAAAGATATATTAAAAAATAAAATATGCATACAAAAGTATATTTATATATTATTATTAATAGTTTATTTTTAATGTTTTATGTTACTTTCATAATCATTTATTTGACAATTTATTTTGTAATAAAATTTAGAATATAATTTTGATTTTTAATAAGCTCGATTTAAGCATAAATAAAGTAACATTTTTCTCTTATACCTCACATAGTAAGACGATAAATATTTACGCAGAATATAAAAAAAAATCAAAATTAATTCCCTTTCTTATCTTTATACCAAAATATAAACATGTTACATAAAAATATTATATTAATTTTAAGAGTCAATATAAAAAATTAGTTTATTCATAAAAAATCAATATATATATAATCATATAATTACTTAATTTTAATTTATTTTCTTATTATTTTTTAAAATGAACAATTTTATTGCTTTTCACCATTTTTTATTTTCGAACAAAATAATATATTTTTCATTCCATTTTGGTCTCTCTTGTACTTTTAGATAGTTTGATTCAATGTGGAATATTATTTTACTATCTTATAATATTATTCATGCTTTTACATAATATAATTATAAGTCACCACACAAAAAAATATAAAAAGTAAAATATCTCTGAAAAAATGATCATGATAAAATAATTATTTCAATTAAATTTAATAATAAATCTATAAATAAATTTATTCAATATATCATATATTGTCATATTATACATGCATATATGGACCATTACATATAAATTTGTATAATCAATAATCATACATGGACCATTACATATAAATATAAATTTGTATAATCAATAATCTTTAGAAATTAGTATTTCTTATTCTCTTTTGAAAAATATATATGAAAGTTTTTCAATATCTAACACATTTTTTCATATGTATTTATTTTTATAATTTTTATGAATACAACAAAAGTTTAAGGCATCCAAAAATTTTGAATTTCATAGTGTTAAATGTATAATAAATTTTATTTTTGTTTCATATTTGTTTATATTACTTAAAGTGTAAGTTAAATTTATAAATTTGTATAAGTATTTTCTTATTTGTCAATATTATTTAAAGTATCAGTTGAATCCATAAATCTCTATAAATTTTTTCTTATTTGTCTATATTATGAAAGTGTCAGTTAAAATCATAAATTTTTAAAAGTTTTTCCTATTTATCTATATTATTGAAAGTGTCAGTTGAAACCATAAATCTTTAAAAGTTTTTTTCTATTTGTCTATATTACTTAAAGTGTCAGTTGAATTTATAAATCTTTTATAAGTATTTTTTTATTTGTCTATATTACTAAAAGTGTCAGTTGAAACCATAAATCTTTAAAAGTTTTTTCTTATTTGTCTATCTTACTGAAAGTGTTAGTTGAATCTATAAATCTTTATAAATATTTTCCTATTTGTCTATATTAGTTAAAGTATCAGTTGAATCCAAAATTTTTATGAATTTTTTTCTATTTGTCTATATTACTCAAAATGTCAGTCGAATCTTTATAAGTATTCTCCTATTTGTCTATATTAGTCAAAGTGTCAATTGAATTCAAAAAAGAAATTTTCATAATTTTTTCCCTATTTATTTATAATTTAAAATGCAAGTTGAATTATAAATCTTTATAATACATAAATTCAAACAATGATTTATATATGTCTCAATTTAACTACATCATTTTACTACATTTCACAATTTAACTACATCATTTTAATACATTTCATTTATGTATATGATAATATATTATAAACTTTTATTCATATGCACTACAATATATAATCAAGCATATGTCATTCTTAAGTGCATTTTTTATGCTACATAATTTATCTGAATAATGAAATTAAATCAATTAAATATTATATATATAACACTCATATTCATTCAATTAAAAAAATATTCTTTTAAAATTATAAAATAATTTATTTATTTTTCTTGGACGGAAATTTTATCGTCAAAACAAAATTTTTGTTGCTAGAAAAATATCAATTGTTGGAGTGAAAAATATCAACTCAAACTCTCATCCTTAATTTTGTTTAACGATAATAATTTTATTTAAACAAAAATAAATTCGAGAACAACTCAACTTTCAACTTAGTTTTACTAAAGTGACAATGGTTTAATTTAATAAAAATATCACATGACAAACTTATGCAAAAATCAAAATAGTTCCAAAAATCTACTATTTTTATTATAATAACATTTTACACAAACTCAAAATAATTAGATATAACTACAAATTTTATAAATTTCATAGAAAAATGTTATGTGTGAGCATATGTGGGAAAAAAAATTTAAAACATGTAATATGAGCTTTGTTGCTAATGACATGTAATGTGTAAGCTTCCAGATCTTTCACTTTGTTTACTCCTTTTGCATCTGTAGTTGCTTTGTGCTCCCTCACTGTCATTTGTCATTATCTGGAGTAGTTTCTTGGACTCAGAAATTTAATTTGGTAAATAATTTCTCAAAATCATATTTGTTTTCTTTTGTAAGTTAGAATTTGTAGTAATTTTTGAAACCATAATGCATTACAGTTGTATTCCAAATCAAGGTTGAGTTAAGACAAGTAGTTTTCTAGGGACCAAGCATTTAAGAAACTTCAATATTCTTACCTAAATTCTCGAAAGTCTAAACATGATTATATATTTTATTTTTATCTGATAATTGTAAGAAACAACCTTACTTAGCTCTTTCCGTGTGTATGTAAATATTTGTAAGTATTTGTGTATGTAAATGTTTGTAGGTACTTTCCTCCACCAGGTTATGTTCTTAACTAGCACTGCAATTCAACCTAAGTTTTGAAAGTAACAAGGAGTTCATACACGTTGAACTATTTTTTTTTATATCTTTCTATTTAAAAGGTATTATCAAATGTTTAAAATTTAATTTTATGATACTTATATATTAAATTCAAATTATAAAGTACTGACTATAATTGTTTAAAAATATGAAATATTTGATATGTGGAAAATTATCTTTTAAAGTTTTAATGTCAGACATGCTTGTAAACGGTACATATAAATCATATTTTTTTTAAGAGGATTATAGAAAATAAAATTATATTTATTATATTTATTATTTTTATACATATTTTGTAACTTATAAACAATTTATACACGTATTATTGTGTTGGATGGAGATCAAGATGAGTAAAATAGAGAAGTGTACTGGTCATAAAAACCCATAAAATTACTTATAAATCATCACTGCAAAGGATTAGTTTGGACTTAAGAATTATGAGACACATGCGTACCAACAAAAGGGATGGAACGATCAATTTCGTCGTGTAATATTAAGTTTAGGCCACGAAACTTCGCAATAAATAAAAAATAACCATAAAACAAAGAAATACTTATGACAAATAACAAATACAGGATACACAACTTATATAATAAAAAATAGGTATCACTTTGTATACGATCAAGGAAGGACATCGCTTCTTGTATTCTATTTTATTTTCTCAATACGAATTGAAACACTTTCTACTAATTTATTGTAAAATCATATTATTATTTCAATATAAAATTTTAGTTACTTTTTTTATATTTTAAATGTGCAGTATAGTGTTAATATCAAAACTTGATAAGGTTTATTTTATTAAACTAATTCTGTTATCAAATTCTCTATATTATACATATAGCAATAGTAATAAATATTTAACCTTATTTAACTTTACCTATCAACGTATCAATATTGAACTTTTATTTATTTATTTATTTATTTTAATTCATGACATATTGGAAAAGGAATACGTTTATGTCATAACTTATGTTCATGGTTTTCTTTATGCTACATTTACTATTCTTATTTAAAATATTGACTTGTTTAATAATTATATATTTATAACTATTCTTATTAAAAAATTTGACTATATATAATTATTAAACAAGTCAATATTTTAAATAAGAAAATAAAAAATGTAGTTTAAAAAAAATAGTGATAGATTATTATTTATATGATACTTTTATAGATAAAAATATAATATGATATTTTTTCTTAATTATTTTGTTGTAGTATCTATTTGTCTTTTTTTTTATTTGACTTTTCTCTTCTAGTTGGAAATTAAATTTTAAGATTTTATTATTATTATAAATTAAGCAAATATGAGTTTAAGTTTTATATTAAATAAAAAAGTTAAATAATATATAAAAAAAATCTACAAATTTAATATCTTAAAAGTTTTAGATTAAAAATAGTGTCATTTATTTATTTGAATTTGACTTTTGGACATGACTTTTGTCTCATGTCCAGTTTATTTCTTCGATTTTCTCAACAATATATTATCTAAAGAACAATATATTATCTAAAGAATCAATAGCTACTCCTCAAAATATAAAATAACTCGTGTATTCTTATTATAGTTGTCTTTGTTACCTTCCATTTATTTGATAAAAAAATCTCATACTTTATTCTATCCCAATAATTAGTTATTATCTATTTTGAAAGGAAAAGAAGATGTGAGTATCATCTACCATTATACTATTATATTAATTTATATTATATAATACTATTAAATATACGTAAAAATATATAAAAATAAATGTTTTGTTAGCCCTTAATATTATTAAGTATTTCATTAATAATAGAGTTATTGATTAAAATATTATTTATCAGACATCAATATAATAAAATTGTTCATTTTATTAAATAATTATATTTAATGAAACAAATAGAATTGTGAATTATACTGTAATAGTAATTAATATAAATAGTATCATAGATTAATAATAAGCACGTAAATATTATTATATTTACTATTTGATTCTATTTCACATTTTGTATTATTAATTTTTAAATTATGTAATATTATTAATTATACTTAAAAATCCACAAAAAGTTAATAATATATAACTAGCAAATAATACATTAACCTTTAAGTATAAAATAATAATACAAGCAATATAAAAAATTAAGATTTCTTTCTCAAATTTGGATCTTCTCTTCATATTGTCTCACTGGTTTATTTTATTTCTGTTTTATAAGATTATTCTTTCGGTCAGTGCAATTTTTTTTATCCAAAGTAACTCCGGATTTTCTTTCAATGTAAAAATGAAAAAACCTTACACTGTTCTACACTAGGATTTACTTTTCAGTGTAACCCAACAAACTTTTTAATCGTCCAAACAATATTTAAGCCACAGATATCATAAATAATCAACTAATATAATTGTAGTCAAAATTAGTCAAAGATAATTTTAGCTAACATTAGTGTAAAAACATATTTATCAGCATTTAACAAAAAATTTGATGAAATTTTTAACTGAATAATCTCAATCTCCACTGACACCAAAAAATCCCAAATCAATAATTTTAAACTATCAAATATTATTCAACATTAAAACAAATATTATTCAATATTAAAACAATTATTTGTAGTAATTAAAACACCAAAAGTCAAATAAAGAACTTGAAATTCAGTAATTTGAATTACCTTATAGAAAACATTTTAAAAATTTTAGATATAAAAAACCCTTACAAGAATATTTTTAATCAAAGTTTCATTGGGATATTGATGTTCTACTAGACTTTGAAGGCAATGTAAGTCTCTCAAGGTACCATAAAGCCTTGTTCATAGGGTTGCAGACCTATCCAGGTCTCCACCAATCTTCATTAGTCGTTTTCAAAAGCAATGATCAAGTTATTTGATATCATGACATTCTGCAAGAATGGCAGGAGCTATAAAAATACCGAAGATACAAAAAGTCAGTCAAAGTCAAAAACATTTAAAATGATAATAGAATCAGACTATGATTTTCTCCACCGTCGAAAACTACGGAGGATAATTAGTTATAAAAAATTAACCTAATTACAAGAATAAAAGAATATGCAGTAATGTAAACGAAGAAACTAAACCTTTTCAGGTTCAAAATACCATCCATCACAAGCAACAAGAAAGTAGATCACAAACAAGCTTTTATATGAACAGTAATATCCTACGATATTATAAACCACATTAACAAAAAGTGCATACTTACAAGTAAAACGTCAGCACAAAGGACTATCAAAACAAGGAAGTACTTCATGACAACTTACAAATAGTAAAAGATTAAACACACGTAAATGCAAAGGGAAAACGCTTTTACATGTGCAATAATCTTTCAAACAACCACTGCAAAGTCTAGTTCAACTGTCTTCCCGAATAACTCTACCTATATTGCTCAGCAGAAGAACATTGAGCTAGAGACATTATCATTCAATCTAGGCAATTGAGGGACCGGGTGAGCACCACCATGACTAGAAGCTGTCTCCGATCTTTCCTCAAATTTCATAAACTGACCCATCTGAGTAGCAGCCAAGTGAGCATAACAGATTGGAGCAACTGCAGGCATATGTTTATTCACCAATTAGACTAATTATAAACAGGAAAAATAATCACACCAATAACTGAATACAAAATTCCTGTGATAACTTACCGACAGATATGGCCGTGGTGCTCCTCTGATACCTATTGACACAAGCAAAATATTCTTATACGAAATGTCCATACGATTCTCAATGTCAGGTAATAAATAATAATTCATTTGAAAAATAATAGTTTAACTTACACGTATGATAAGGAGTGTACAAGCTCCTGCAGATCATCGGCTGAAAACCCAATCTCATCTAACAGAACATGATAATGTGCGGGTCTACTTGTACCCTGCACATAAGAATTTTTCAAAATAACAAATTAATCCAAGTTGTGACACAAAAACATTATTTATGGATAGCCCAACTGCTAATGAAAATATATAAAAAAAAATTAATCAAAAACAAACATGAAACTAAAAAATACATGCAAAAATAACACACCAACGAAAAATTAAGGAAAGAAGCCAGAATTAGACATCACTATATGAACTTAAATAAACATGTCAACATAGTAACAAAATATTTCGACTACTTACTATCATTCCAGCATGTGCACACATGTAAAAATCATAATTCCGAGGATGACAAATTTTGTTATCAATTACAGTTCCTGCAACAAGAAAAAAAATTAAGTAACAAAACAAAGAAATATTACCTAATCTTAAAAAAATTTCAAACAAAGAAATATTACCAGGAGGAACATTGTCAGGAGAACCAGCTTGAAAGAATTTAGTATGATGGTTCTTTTGAGCAACAATGACCAAAAATTTGGGATTCCATGTAGCATCTAAAAACTTGCAAGCCTAATTTAAAAACATAAATATTAACCACAAAATACAAAACCATTCTATAGTAAATTAGTGTTTCAGCAGGTCATGTGATAAGCACCTCAATAATTTGGTCAAGTTCGATGTTTAAAACTTGATTGAACTGGGATTCACTAACACCATCCCTAAATTCAGGAAAAAAGTGTTACAAGAACAAAATCCAATCCGATAAAGTACAATAACAAAAATATGTATATATCAGCAAAAAATTATATGTCCTACAGCAGGATAACATGTATGGGTTAACAACAGCTAAAAAGATACCTAAATTTTCAGGTCCATACATCAAAATATAAAATAAAAAACATGTACTTGTCATTTGTTTAAGCGACATCTTTTGCATTTAAGAACGAGACACATTTTCAAGTCTTAATGGTATGCATCATTACCTAATTCCATATAAATCATTCTAGAATTAATTATTGAATTAATAAAATTCAGAAATAATTTAAGATTGCACAACATTGACCAACCACAAAATATTTAATAATCAATCACAGTAACAAATAAGTACGCACAGTAATTTAGAGTATATGTTAACCTGAAGATGATTATATTTTCAGGCTTTCTATTCCCAGAACTTCTATAGAAATCAAGTAGTAGCTCCCTGCAAACATAAAATAGAAGTTCCTAAATTTCCATATAATACAGGCCATAATAAAAAGGTGATGCAAAATATTGCTTTTGAATATTATAATAATTCACTTCAAATTATATTGCAAAAAATACCTTTACAGCAACTGGTTTAATACAACAGATTAATTGGAAAAAAATTAAGACAAAAGTATAAGTGTATTAAAAGAGTAATAAGATAATAAAATATACACTTCTAGATGCCATGATTGAAGACAATATATCTATAGACGTCAAATAGATGTCATAATTAGGTGAAATCAAGTATTCCAAAAAATGTCTTATATTTACCCAAACCTAATTATGCCATGATCCACCTCTTCAGATTTTTCATAAAATAAATGTCATAAATAGATGAAATCAAGTATTCCAAAAAATTTATTATATTTACCTAATTATGCCATCATCCACATCTTCAGATACTTTCTTAAACAAATTATCAATCATTTCAACCTTGGGAGACTGGGTACGGACACATGCTCTGTACTTTGATATTAGGGGCCACTCTCGTGAGCTAACCACCTAAACATAAGAACATTACGCATGAAATGTTTAATAATTGTTTTCAAACAAATACAATTCATAAAAACACATTAATACCAACAATCACTTACCGCTGCAATTGAAGGAATATCTGTTTGCCCTGGGGAGCCATGAGACACATCCATGCCAATAATGATGGTGGGAGCTCTAGAAACAACAGGGATGGAAGGAGCATGTTCAACGCCTAATAATGAATTTAAGCCTCCAAGCTACACACAAAATAAAAACCAATGATAAAACAAAGAAATCCTGGTGACACACGAAATACAAAATATACAACATAAATTACCAAAAATAGGTAACAAGACAATCTAATAGCATACCTTAGCATTGATCTTCAATAAAACATTAGTTAAGTATTGATCATTGACCTTTTGTGGAGCTATGCACTGGGTAACAACTCCAAAATCAGCAAGATTTCTCTTCTTCCATGGACCTTACCAAGTTCAATTAATTTAACAAAAATTAAACTGAACTATTTCACAAGAAAAGCAATAAATTACATTGAAAAGTAAATCAAATAACTAACCATAAAGATCAGAATTTTTTCTCTCAGGAAGCAGACAAAGAAGAAATTGTGGAGCCCCAGGAAGTTTAGACTGCACGAATTCAAGCATTTTCTCCACTCTAATCAGAGGTGGAGAACGTTTATTGCGAAAATCTTCCTCGAATATATCAAAAGGTTGTTCAATCACCTGTCAAAAACAAATCAAAGAATAGTTAGCATGAATACCATGGTTCTAAGTCAACATGTAATTCCAGAACTTACAATTCCTTTCATTTGACCACACTTAAGAAGATCCCTCACAAGTCCTCGTACATCACATCGAGCAGAAAAGTTAACCACAGCCCATTTTTCAATTTTTGTTGGCCTAATTAATTTCTGGAGAAAGAATCCCGTCAACAAAATATCATAATCTTTAAGAACATAAAATTTAGAAGAGAAGTTAATTAAGCACCTTTTGATTAAAGTTCCATCTGCCATTTCTAGGATTGAAGTCCTCCCCATTTCCAAACTTTAGCTGAAAACAGAAAATTGAATTATCAGTCTCCAATTCAACAAGAACACCAACAACAAACAAAGCTACAGCTCAAACTCTATAATTGACTTGAGACAAAGCCAAATGAAAATTGCTATTGCTAGGAAAGGAAAACTGATTTATGTCATATCTAAATATATAAAATAATGACAATTCCTACAAAAGAAAGTGATCTTCAAAATTTCAGAATATCTCCAGACAAGGGGGAATGCAAATTTGCAAAGGCGATCTTGAAGATAAAGAGGCAAGGAAGTGCTTAAATAATCTTCCACAAACACTATCTAAAGAAGTCCTTTTGAAAACAGGATTGGATGAAGTGTTTCTTTCAAATTTCAATGATGTTTAGGTCACCTACTTGAATAGGTAAGATTGGCAATGCAAGACAAAAATTACAAAGTACTTGAATAATTATAAAATAATCAAGAAATTTACCCTTGGAGCTTGTAAAACCCGACCTTCAACTTCAGTAAAGCCTGAGCTAATAGAAATACCACAACTGCGAAGCATAGGTTCAGAACCATAATTGCTTCGACTCAAAGCCTGTTATTATAGAAGTAACATCAGTTCAACCAGTAAATGTTTATAATATAACAATTGATCAAAAAAAGCATCCTAAGAGCCTAACATCTGTCAAGACTCTCATCCTCTCCTGTGGTTTCTGCCTGGACTTCTCCACCAATGAGGACCTTTGGAGTGTGGATAGAGCTTTCGTGTAACGTTGAAGGGATACCAAAGTGCAGAGCTAATCACAAAAGAAGAGGGATAGAAAGTTAATCAATATGATCAATTTCATATTGTGGACCAAACAAAAACATATCACCAAAGTGTACCTCAATAGGTAAATATGTTGGCCGCTTGGGCTTTCCAACATTAATACATGGGAGATCACCTGAGTAGCAGAGATTTATGTTTCGACGATTAACAAAATAATCATACACAGTCACCTCCTCAGTGTCATCACCATCCACTCCACCCTTTTTCTTCAATGTAAACCTAATATACCAAATCATTAAAATCCTAATTTGCAGGGTGCCATATAACTATAACAAGAGCAATCACAAAGATGTAGAGAACTAATGAACAATTATAAAAAAGGGTAAAAGATATACATTTGGTCTTTGCAAGGGAGGTCACTGAGCCCAGTAATTTTATACTCTTGATTGGATGGACTTGCTTTAATCCTCAAATTTTTCAGGGTCCTCTTTGCCTGTTGAAAATAATTAAATAAAAATGGTATTGCTGAAATTAAAAACCAATGAAACAATACAATGTCGAATTGTTGGAGAATTTGCTTACCTTAACCCAGTCGAGACTAAATGGATCTTTTACATTCTGATTGGAAATGAGGAAGTCCACCACAGGCCCAGGAGTAACTATCATTGTGGTTGAGACATCTGGAATTTATTTTGAAAAGAATGAGTTAAACCCAATTATGAAGAATGGAAATCCCCAACTGCAGTAATTACCATAATTCAGCAAGTGCACCAACAGATCGTACCTATATTAAGTGACAAGCCACTCTGTGTGGTTCTAAAACTAGAATGGAATCCCCTGCAGCCAAGCACACCTCCTCCTACATCAGCAAAATTCTTCGGATCATTATGGAAGAATGACTGGCGCACAAGCAAACAACCTCTGCAGATAGACAATGTTGTTAATAAAAGTGTAACAGCCACAGATAAAGATAGTTGCACCAAAGTATTATCAAAATTCAATCACAATATATAAGGAATAATAAGAATTTTGTATAAATCACCCACTGTTTAGAAGCGTGCTGCCTCAGAATGATATCAAGAACTCTTATAGCTTCTTGATAATTATCAGAATCCTGTCCACGGAGAGCATTGGCAATGGCCTGCAACGGAATCTTTGAAGCAAAACTTATCTCAACTTTAAAAGTTTTGGCTCTATTGGGGCGCCTCATCCTCTTCTTGTCACCCTCACTTAATTCTCCATTTCCATCAGGGCTGACATTTCCATTATTTCTATATATACATGTTTACAGAAATTTACAGAAAATGTTATACAGCCAAAACAAGAGCATATAAGCCAATATTCAAAATAGAAAAAACACAACATCTGAACCTGCTAGTAGAAACAACATCCTCCAGAACAACAGTAAACTCAAGCCGGTTGCGGGCAAGAGAGCCAAGTGTAAAAAGTGTTTTCTCGCCATCGTAAGCAAAATCCTTCCCGCTCAATTCAGAATTATATGTCTCCTGCACCCTGTCGAGCACCTTTCTCCCTACACCCTTGCCCTCTACCGGACGTCCATCTTCATAAGAAAGAGATACCTGCTCAAACATATACAATGAATGCACAATTCCACGTACACAGACACTGGTGATTAATATTACAGAGGAATCAAAACAAGAACCCATACACTATACTGAAAAAAGTGACCATCAGTATTTGCAACATTCACTCTGAAGTGATTGGTGAGAAGTCGCAACTTCGTCCCTTTAGAAGCGAGGCCACGTCTGGCTATTGGAAGCCTCGAAACCTTTTTATTTTCAGGCTCCAGTTTGACAGGCACAACATCTGATGGGATAGCAGGTGGTGGGGGAGGCAGAGAACCCTCATTCTCAGTTCCATTTGTCTCAAAAGAAGACATCTCCTGCATAGATCATACATGAAATGACCAAATTCATGCCAAAAAGCATTGTCAAATATCAACTATATAGAAAAAGTGATTAAATAACTTAGGTTAGTATTAGTTGAGAATTCACATAGTCATTCAAATAAAATATACAACAGTTTACAAATGAACTAAAGCGTCAGATATTATTGGCATGCAACAATAACAATTTGCAAAACACCACAGTAAAGCAAAATAAATATAGTGTAAGAGGAAGTATTTATTAATAATAAAAGGAGTGATAAAACAAAACAAGTAACCAACCAAATGCATTATACATTATACAATCTAAACCTACTTAGACAATAAATTCAAAGATAGCTTAATCTTCTAAAGATTATCTGCATAACTAGATTCAAGTAGAAAAACATTATAGTATGACATACTCTATGTGACAAAGAAGGAAGAACTATCATGCAAATTGAACAGCAAAATAAACATTGATTTAAGAGGGAAAAAACACATAAGCAAGAGTAATATTTATTACTAAAACAAAATGCGGTGAAACAGAGCAATTAAGTAACCAACAAAATGCGTTTTACACAGATAAAAGTACTCAAAAAGCACATGCAATGCTAACAAAGGAATACACAAAATGTGCAGTCAAGGACGGCAAGAATGCAGAAGCGGAAGTAAAGTTAAAACTAATAAAATTTTGAAGAAATACAAATAAAAACGAACTCTAAAAATTAAAACAAATCCTCTCATCAAAATCGGTCCCTGAAGCAAGCATCTGGTTTCAGAACACAAATTCCCAACTATAAGTCACAGATCCGTATCATACATAAAACGCAGTTTTCGCTGACAAGGAAACACAGCTAATGCAAGGAGTATGGTAAAAAAACTCGGAAGAAGAAAGCAATGTCTCAGGAACAAAATCGGTCAAAATTTTCTTCAACAAAAACACCAAAAAAAAAAACTACGATCAAATTTAGTTCACATGCAGAACAAAAATACAGCACAAAGAACACATAGAAGTGGACGGAAGCAAACAGTGCCAAACTATTTGCACAAAATAAACCCTAAAATAATCAGAAACACAGAAAAACCGTAAAATAAACAATGAGAACAAAATAAACAGAAGAACAATGACGAAAACAGAAAATGTAGCATGTGATCATGAAATATATCAACCAAAGCAAAGAGAATATAGAGGAGATGACAGAGCTTTTGTTATTCACTAACCAGAAATCAGTAGAACAAACTTAACCCTAGAACAATCTCCCAATCCCCTTACCACTCTTATTTATATAGGAATGGCAGTGTTATAGTAATGACAGTGTTAGAGAATAAGAATAATCGGCACTTACTCGTTTGTTTTCTCTGAACTAGCTAAGAAGAATAAAAAAATGATTCACTCTACTGTGACTTGCATACAGTGTTTCTACTCTCCCCCAATCTTCCACGTTAGATTATCTTATTTGAATTATCGACCACGTGGAGGGCTGAGATCTAGGCACGACTTATGTTGACGTCAGAGGATCCAAGTTTCTCTCAACATCTGTTACTTTTTCTTAACAAATTAAATTCTTTCAGTAAAAACAACTTTTTTATTCAATTATGCTGCCATTCCCTGTGAACAATAATTGTTAAGAATAAAAAAAAGGTTGCGGATAGGCATCGATGTGCAAAGTTATAAAACATTCCCTTGTTCAAAATTGGTGTTTAGCATGAGCACCAAGGTCTAAAAAGAGAATACGGATTATTCATTATTTAATATATATATATATTTTTTTTAAAAATATTAAGATACAACATACGGATTATTCATTATTTACTATATATATTACATTTTTTTTAAATATTAAGATACAATACGTCTTTTTCACTGGTAAAAAAAGAATGAACATATAAGCATATACAATTTGATCATTTATATTTTTGACATAATTTAAAGGATAAAATCTTAATTTGCTTGTATAATTTATAATTTAGATCTATAACAATGTAATTCTCTCATTTATTATTATTCTCTCCTAGCATGTATTTTGTAATGTATAACTTTTTATCTAAAAATGGACAAAGAAGTTTGAACCTACTGTTATTTTATTTAAAAATTAATTATTTTATAAGAAATTTAAACTTAATAGTTTTACCAGTAGGAAAATAATAATAATTTAATAATATTATTAAAACTAACTTAGTATTGTAAACAATAATAATTTAGATGTCAAATTAAATAATTATTTCATATGTTAAGTTATAATCAGTTAATATTTAATACTTGTTTAAAAAAATAATAATATTATAAAATAAGATGTCTGATAACTTTTATTTGAACTAGATAATATATAAAATAGGTATAAAAAAATATCAACTGTTAAAATAAATTGGCTATCAACATAAAATTAGTATAAAAAGAATATAGAGGAGATGATATCAGTTTCAAGTTCATAACTGATACAACTTTGATTATGCATATAAATTGATGTCACTCCCCACAGCTTTAAAATGGCAGGTATAGATCTTTATTTAATTATTTAAATACAGTTTTATTAAAAAAATAAAATAGTAATAAAAATAATATTTTTCTTTGGTTTAATTATTTATTTAGTGATAATATTTTATCATATTTTTGTAATTGTTATATTTAAAAATATTTTATTTTTAAGTTAAAGATTTTTATATTTACATAATATTCAGTTAAATATATGATAATTAATTAGTTACTTTATATATTTAAATAAATAGTTATTTTTTCTAAAAATGTAAAGTTCAAAATTTTAAATAATTAATTTACTTATTTATCTAAAATTATATGGAGGGTTTATATTTAAAATGTAATTGATTTTACCAGTAGAAAAATAATAATAATTTAATAATATTATTAAAACTAACTTCATATTTATCAAGTATTATAAATAATAATAATTTAGATATTAAATTAAATAACTATCTCATATATTAAATTATAATCCGTTAATATTTAATACTTGTTTAAAAAAATAATATTATAAAACAAGATATCTGACAATTTTTAATAACTATCAAAAATATAAACTGCTAAAACAAATTAATTAGTATAAAAGGAATGTGGAGGAGATGATATTCCCAACAACTTTAAAATGGCAGGTACAGATCTTTATTTAATTATTTAAATACAGTTTTATTAAAAAAATAAAATATTAATAACAATAATATTTTCTTTGGTTTAATTATTTATTTAGTAATAATAGTTTATTATAAATTTGTAGTTATTATATTCAAAAATATTTTATTTTAAATTTAAAGATTTTTATATTTACATAATGTTCAGTTAAATATATTAGTTAATTTATATATTTAAATAAATAGTTATTTAAAAAAAATAAAGTTCACAAATTTAAATAATTAATTTACTTATTTATCTAAAATTATATGGAGGGTTTACAGTTAAAATGTAATTGTTATATATTTGCTGTTATTATATTTGAAAATAAAATATTTTAATTTTTTTAATAATATATTTGAGTTTCTATAAATTTAAATAAGAAGAATTAACAAGTAATATTTATTACTAAAACAAAATGGGGTGGAATAGATCAGTTAAGTAACCAACAAACTGCATTTTAAACAGATAAAAGTACTCAAAAAGCACATGCAATGCAAGCAAATGAATACACAAAAAGTGCAGTCAATGTTACCCAAGAAGGGGAAGTAAAGTAAAACTAATAAACTTTTTAAGAAATACAAATAAAAATGAAATTTAAAATTAAAACAATGGATCCTCTGAACAAAATCAGTCCCTAAAGCAAGCATCTGGTTTTAGAGCACAAACGCTAATCCTCTTTACATAGAACATATAATGCAGTTTTCGTTTTCAAGAACTTCTAAAAGATATTAAAATGAAAAGAAAAATACCAAATCCAGTTGCCAATTCCAAATCTCAATACATAATTTTTTGTTTTAAATTATCTTTTCATTCTTATATCAGAATTGGTATTTGCAAAAATCATAAAATATATTTTTCACTTGGTAAGAAAGAAAACAGAGCATGGAAGGAGTTCTAAAAACACAGCACAGATTATTCATTATTTACTATATAATCTTTTACATTACATTATTTTAAAATATTAACATACTACATACGTCCCTTCCACTGGTAAAAATAAGAAACATATAAGCACACACAATTTGATCATTTATATTTTTAACACAATTTGCTCATATAATTTATAATTTATATCTATAACAATGTGATTCCCTCATTTATCATAAATAAAGTATTTTTCTATTTCATATTATAAAATTTAAAATGAACATTATCAATATAAAAAAATGAAAAAATAAAAGTATTATCCCTTTAATTATTTATGTTGACCACATGTTTTCTCTGTTATAGAAACAAAGTCTTTCTAGTATTTTATAGTCTTTTTTTTTTCCTAAACTTTCTTTTAGTTCTTAAACTTTCTTTTTTTCATTTTCTTTTTTGTCTTTATTGTCAATTTCACTAAATTTTACTCATAAATTTTCTCTTTTTACACAACATGATCCATTTTGCACAACTTTCAATGCCTATAATTTTGACTGGTTATTTTATTTTTCAATAAAGATAAATTTGACATATTTCTTTTCGAAAGTTCTCTTCACTTGTCAGATATTTAATTAAATTGATATTATTTTGTATTCCTAACAAGTTTTACATATAAGTAAGCTTACTTTATACAATATTTTCAGTAAAAGTAACTAAAAGAATAAAAGTGTTAAAAAATATAACGTAATTATAAAAAATTAGTCATATATTAATTTAAAAAATTATTTATTTTTAAATTGTTTCCGGATATCTCGAGTTCTATTATTACATATCTCTCTTTCTTATTTTCCCTTTTTTATATTAATTATAAATTATCAAATCATTACATCTTATATTTAAAAAAAATACATATTAAATCAGTTATAAACTAGAATCAGTATAATATAAGATTATTTATATCTGTTAATTCTATGTTATATCGGTTTCGGCTTATAACTGATATATGTATCATTTATTGTTTTTATAATGTTTTTTTAAGTCAATTATGTTTATAACCAACACAATATGAATATATTTTACTTTTGTTGAAATTTGATATAAAATATCACGAATTTTCTATATCGTCCGCATTAAATAACGGTTATAGAACTGATATCTTCAAAAGGTACAGATTAAGTCTCCTAAAAGTGATTGGAAGTTACTATCTTCAAAAGCTTGAATTATTGCTACCCATTTGATATGATTAGTCGATCTCCTTATCATGACACACCAATAAATCACATCCTTCTCAACCCTACAATTAAACTATCCAAAAACTTCATCAATGTGGAAACATTTAGAATACCTTCCAATCAGTGCATTACACGCATGACAATTTTCTTCAAAGGCCCACTTCTTCACAACTTCAAGAGTCCCAAGCTCTGCACACATCAACAAAACATATATAATGTTTATCTCATCAAAAAAATTAATACGTCAACAGAAATAACCTGTTCCAACATGCCTATTAATCATAGTCGTCTGAGACACGATTGTCTTACAAGGCATGTTATTAAACACTTGGATTTTGCATTGTGCTTTATTCTTTTGTGCTATCTCTATTGTTTCTTAATTTTTTTCAGTTTGTTGGAGATCTCACATTGATCAGAGACGAGACCTTTCAATAGTTTATAGGTGGGTGCAAATCTCACCTTACAAGCCGATTTTGTAAGGTTGAGTTAAGCTTAAAGTTCACTTCTAATATGGTATCATAGCTTATCCTAACAAGTTTGTTAGGCCTATCGGGCTATCCGCTATTGGACCATCCTTACATATAAGTCTTACGCTTGGATTAAGGAGTCTCAGCGTGAGAGGGGTATGTTGGAGATCGCACATTGACTAGAGATGAGGTCTCTCAATAGTTTATAAATGGGTACAAACCTCACTTTACAAGCCGAATTTCTAGAGATGAGTTAGGCTTAAAGTCTACTTCTGATATGGTATCAGAGTCTATCCTAACAAGGTTGTTGGGCTGGAGATCCCACATTGATTAGATATGAGACCTTTCAATAGTTTATAAGTGGGTGCAAACCTCACCCTACAAGCCAGCTTTGTGTTTTTGTTTTCTTCTCCTATAAATGCATGATCTTTGAGTTATTCCAGAACCCTTAAGACAAGATCATGCTACCATCTTCAAGAATAGTTTATTCAGGAAAATCTGGACATCTTCATACTGAATCGGTTAGCAATGTACTTTGATTATGCTCGCTATGTGCTTACAAAGGGGAATAAAAGTAAGGAAAAATCCAATTGGGAGCTCTTAATCTCGAAAGGCCCACAAGAAGAATGACTGAACATCCAGTAAGTCATTACCAATGCCCTCACAATGTTAAAAAAACACCAAAAATTCATCAAACACTCAAAATTATAACAATCAAGCTCTTCAAACCAGTTTTCGTTTCCACACAAAATGGATACTTCCTTGACCGTGTTCATGAACTCGTTCTCGTCTCCTTCAAACTTCAGCATTGAGCCCATGTACTTTGCGTATCCCGACCTGAACCTACCAACACTCGGCGGTTTCTATTTTCTCATTATCTTCAATTTTTGACTCAAGAATCTAAGTGTAAACATTTCATGAAAGTTATGAGAAACTGAGTATCTAAATAAAGATAATGTTCATCCTTCTCATGATTCTTGGCTTTTATGCCCTTTATCACCATAATTCTATCATGAAAATATAGCGTAATATCCTCCTTACTTTCTTGTTCTCCTCATCATCTCGTCCTCTCTAGAATCCAAATAAGTCCTCATGCACCCGAAGATAACTTGAATTCACGAAGGATTCAAACCCGTGTATCACCCTCCCGCGAGCTCGTAGGCGACTTTGCCACCACTGTGAAGCTTGCTGCCTGTGCCGTTGAGATAATCCGTATAGTGAGTTACACTGTTGAGGCAAAATGCAAAGGCTTTGCGTTTGTGGAAATGACCTACGACGTTTCGACACTGATTCATCCTTTGGTTATTGTTTGTTGTTTTCGAATACCCATTGTCATTCTACTCCACTAGTTTCCATGATTGTTGAGTGCAACTTAAGTGTCTCAATCTCTCGAAACGAGAATCAAGAATATAGAAGCTTTAAAGCCTTTTAGCATCGTAGGGCTTTCGAGATCGTCTATTTAACGTGAGTAAAGTTTGATAGAATCCTATTTTTGAGTGGGGTTCTCGACCTTGACTCGAAATCGACATATTCTCTTCAATAAGAAAACTTAAAAGAATGTAAAAGAATTGAATTGTTGCCTACAACTATCACAGGATGTTCTCAAAGTCTCAATTTTCCCAATATTTGTTGGAGATCCTATATTGACAAGAGATAAGGTCTCTCAATCATTTATAAATTGGCACACACCTCACCTTACAAGTCAGTTCTGTAAGGGTGAGTCAGGCTTAAAGTTCACTTTTGATATGATATAGAGCATATCCTAGTAAAGTTGTTGGGCCTATCTGACCATCAATTATCGGGCCGCTATCGAACTACCCTTACATATAAGTTTTACGCTTGAGTTGAGGAGTCTCAACGTGAGGGGGCCGTGTTAGAGATACCACATTGACTATAGATGAGACATTTCAATAGTTTATAAATGGGTGCAAATCTCACCTTACAAATCGATTTTGTGAGGTTAAGTTAGACTTAAAGTCCACTTTTTAATACCCATAAAGTTAGCTTTATCATATACCTAACATCTCCACGATTGAATCAAATGGTATACTTTATTTTATTTCTTTATTTACTTTTGAAGCCCTTGGCTGGAGAGATAAAAAGTAATATATGAACGAGATGAGTTGAGATATGATAAAGTGAATGTGAATTGTGTTGTGTTACTATTTGACCATCACCCACTTCACTGGACTTATTCTAATGAGTAATGGGATTATCATCCATCATATGATTATGTTACCTAAATGAATGATGCATGTATTGCCTTGTGTATCTTGAGATTAAAGATTTTGAATTTTCGAGCCTTATTTTATATTTCATCCAATCTACGTTTAATTTATCTGCATCATAGGAATTTGATAATCTTGTTGTTACACACAAAGTATATGACTCCTGGATAATTGCACAAGGGGTTAAATATTTTATTTCTGCCCAATTACAAAGCTGATAGACTATGGAAAGTCATCAAGCAGAAGGAAAATTTTGGGGGATTCATTAGTTCCTTTGGAATCTCAGCTTCCTGCTTCTTGCTCTATATGATCAATTTCAAATTAGAAGGAACACAATTCTATATAGTTGAATATATTGGTCCCGCCCAAGTCTAGTGCTTTGTCTTTTCTCTTCTCACTGCTCGAGTTATTTCCAAATTATCCCAATCAAAGGGGTGAACTTAAGATATCATGATGGAAATTCACAGATGCAACTTTTAATTTCAAACACTCCAGAGTTTGGGATTACTTGATTATTATGACGCAAGTCTATAAATTGATAACCTCTCTAAAAGTTGTTCTCAACTGATTTGTTTCTTTGATTATGAATTTCATGAGCTTGTCATTTCAACTTGAACATCTCTACTCATCATAAAAATATTGTTACCAATACTTTTTTTTTTTTCAGAATTTTCAAGCTCCACAAATCACACTTTTGGATCATAAATCATTTCCTTCTGACATACCTTAATATAATTCCACTTGGTTAAAAGTGAGTCGATTTTCATGAAAACCTTAATCAAGCACCAACTGAATACATGTTAAGTATGAGACTTTGATTGTCCAAGTACCCACTACTTCAATGTTCATCCAAGTTTATTCATGTGCTTGAAATTTATTCAAAATTATTGACAAATAAAAGTCAAATATGAAAATACAAAATAAACTTTTCAAATTGAGTAAGCCATTAAAGATTAAGAGCTAGGTAACCTCCGAGTACCACACTTAAACAAGTTTTATAATTACAATTGTCTTAGTCTTCTCGAACTCATAATTGAAAAAATCTAAGAAAACTTTACATTGCAACAAAGTGAGCATTTTAGCAAAAATATAAAATTGCCATTAAAACCTCATTATCATATAGAGTATATTCATTCAAAAGAGGACAAAAAGAAATACATTCAATCTAACTATGGCTATTCTACCCTTTCAACATGCTCTTCAGGTTGAGAAAGGCTAGTTGCAAAGGGGTCATCTTAAGGGCCAATAGTTGAGGTCTCTTCATCTTAGATGTCATCAAGTAGTATGAGCTCACCCTTATAAAAATCTTTGTTAATATCAAATTTGCCTTCATCAGTATGTATTTGTAAATATTCTTTCTTAACGCCCTTAAGCTCCTTCTTCACCTTCTTGATCTTGGATAGGAAGAAAGCTTCATAATCCCCTCCTTGAGTCAAGTAGCATTATGAAGAATACGTCCACCAAATTCTGCAATCGCATCCAACAACACCTTTGTTAAGGACTCGCGAACAATCTTCTTAGTATTCTTAATGTGTAACACAATCTTCTCAGACACCCTCATCTCAACCCTAAGACTCCCAAGTCGTCTTCAGAGAGACGTTTTATCTTAAGACTCTTCGTGATTTCCAACAAATAGTTAAATCACTCAAGCCTTGGAGGGCTTGGGTACTATAGACCAAAAACAATTTGTCTACGAAAAGTCGGTTTCAAAGCCTTTTTTGGCAGGGCAATGGTGAACCGACAAAGTTCGTCATCTCACCCGAGGAACGGAGCCCATAAGCATGATTAACAAGATTAAACTCAAGCTTATGCTACTAATGGAACTTACCATCATGGGCCTACCAATGGGTTTGATGGGCCTACCAATGGGTCTATTAAACAATAGACTGACCCAATACCATTCCTATAAATAAAGGGACACCCCTCTCAAATATGAGAACTATTCGTATCTCTTTTCACTTGTACTTAGACTAACTTGATCGTCAAGTGTCTTTGTAGATATCCTCCTCCCTCAAGCAGAGAAGAAAGAAACGTTTGATTTAAAAATTTTATCCATATCATGGGAATGATCCGAGTTTGAAAAGATAATTTATCCAAAAAAGTTTTTCAAATCAAAATAAAGAGATAAAGTCAAATACTTAAAGTCAATCTCACTAACACATCAAATCCTTTAGTATACCGACCTAATGTTTTTCAAAACATTATCTTACAAGTCTAAAATATAAAAAATAACATCAAATCCTCCAAATATACCAACCTAATGTTTTTCAGAAGATTATTTTACATCGTCAAGTCTAAAATATAGAAAATAAATTTGCAAAAGCGGTTAGTTCACAAGTATTCATTTCTTACAATAATTCGTATATTCATATCATAATAAACACTTCTAACACATTATTTCATCTATTTATACCCATTTTAACGATTTGAGAACTACAAATGGGATTTGGAGAAGATTAGAAGATGACTATCCTTATAACAAAAATAGTGGATGGATCCGTTGACGAAAGTCACTATGTGCAGCAGCACCACAGCCATAAATTATTAAACCAATTTGGATCCTCTCAACCACTTTAGGTGGTGTCAATAATGGTGGTTGCACAGACTTGGCATTATCACACAGCATACGCCACTCACCAAATATACCACCACAACACACAATACACAACTTACCATTTTATTTTCACCTGTACTTTTTATCTGCGTATTCAGCAGGGACCATTAAGTTATTTTTTTTTCATAAATGAATTATTCATACATCTTACTAGAGGAATTTATTCAACCGTATTCTAAATATTTCCAACTCAAGTAAGGCTGATATATGCAATTTTACATTATTAATTTTAAAATTTGTATAATCATTTCTTTTAATTAACTAAAGAGGAAAATTTATGTTTTAATTTAACAACAAATAAGAGAATTTCGTCATTGGGTTTTTTGAGAAACAATTATTTTCCTCTCTTCAGTGCGTGACATCCGCTAATGACCAAGTACAGAAAATTGTCCATAAAGGGCACATCAAAAGTCAACATAAAAACAGAAGAAAAAACAGAAAGCTAATGTGAAAACAGAGGGCAAAGACCACAAAATTAGTGGCAAAACAATGAAACTTTTTTTTTTAAACAAGTTAAAAAAATTACAAGTGGTTATAACTGGTAAATTTATTATTTTTTATAATAAAAATGTGTTATTATTTAACTATTTTAAAAGGAGTAAAAATAGAATAAGGAATCTTAATTAGTGCTGAGGAGATCGATAATTATATTTTAATACATTCATAACGTTTCAAAAAACCATATTTAACCGTTTGTTAAAAAAACCCATGTTAAACTATTGTTGGATTAATTGCAAGTAGAAAAGCGTTTAATTAAATATAATTTTAGTTCATAAATTTTTTTCTTGAATTTTCTCGTTCTAACTCTGGAAATGAATTTACTTTTATTTCAATATTAGAAGCTAACCGTTCATTTTTTAAAGAAGTGATTATTTTAAATCATATAGACTAATGTGGTAACGTAATAAGAATATGTGACACCTAATAATTAATTAAAGCAATGACTTAAGATTTTATATTAACAAAAGGAAATTATAAAAATCAAAATGAAAACATATTAAAAAAATTAAACTGTAATATAAAAAGCTGATTTGAAAAACTAAACACTATATAGTATATTATAAGACCGCAGCTCGCCATGTTTTACTGCTCTGTGTTATTCCCAAAGCCGATACTTCCTTTTCAAGTCTTTTCTCTTTCTCTCTCTCACAAGATTCTTCCCTCTTCCTTCCTCTCTCTCTATCTCTAGAACTTCTTCCTCTGCTTCCTTCTTCTCTGCGCGGTTGTTGAGGCCCGGCGAATAAGATCGAGAACCCTAACAAGGCGCGGAGAGGTGTTCGGTTGAAGCTCAGATCAACCATGGCAGCAGCAGCAGCTTGCACTTCCATGCGGTTCCTCCTCTCCGTTTCCGTAACCCTAACTCTGCTCCGCCTCGGCGCCTGCAATTCCGAGGGCGACGCGCTCTACACGCTCAAACGGAGTCTCTCGGACCCGGACAACGTCCTCCAGAGCTGGGATCCCACGCTCGTGAGTCCTTGTACTTGGTTCCACGTCACCTGCAACCAGGACAACCGAGTCACTCGAGTGTATTCTCTCTCTCTCTCTCTCTCTGTTTTGTTTGTTTCTGTGATTTTAAGACTAGTTAGTTCCGTTTCCGTGCACGATTCTTCTTAATTGTTAGCGTTTGTTGCGTTAATTAGCACTGCTGCTACTGCCTGTTTTATCACGTGGTGTTGTTTTTTGCCGATTTTTGTTATTTTGTTATTTGTTTTGTGAAATTGAGGGATCCTCCGTGAGGTTGCAGGGTTCACTGTTTGCGGTTGGATTCGTTTGTTTTTATATTCATGAAACAGACAAAGCCGCGTTTTCATCGAATTACTTCCTGTTAATAGTTAACTTTCCAGACTTGCTTAATTTCTTACTTACATGTTTGTTGTGGTGTTTATGTAATTGGAATTCTTTTATGTAGTTTAATTAGATGCCTATGATGCATAAATATTGTACATTATACATGTATAAGTTCGTAGTTGAGAAAATAATCTATGTATTGACAGTGTAAATTTGGCGTCATCCAATCGCAAATTGAAAATTTTGTTGACTTTTATAATAATTAGCGTAAAAGTTACATTAGCGATGATTTCTGATTGATTTATGGTGTTGAAGTTTAAAATATGTTTTATACAATATATGTAAAGTGCGCATTAGATGTGCACAAATTCATAAAACATAATAGATATGTATTGCAACTCATGCTTCTATGTGTCGTATGTAGCTATAGTAAATTAAATTTGCTTCTTCTTTTGGTAGTAGTTTAGATACTTCTTGTTTCACTTATATGAAAGTATGGATGTGTATTGGATAAGATAGGAGAATAAAAGGATATTATTGTTCTTCATAGATTGTTAACTAAAATGTGTTGGATTGACTGAATCTGTTAATATTTTCTCCACATTTATGGTGATAATTATGGTGCTTTCTACAGGGATCTTGGTAACTCTAACCTATCTGGACATTTGGTACCTGAACTTGGGAAGCTCGAGCATCTGCAGTATCTGTATGTTTTCTAATTTTTGCTTAATATTTTTTGCCTATTGTAACTTAGTCGTTTAGGTGTGCTCGTATGATGGATAGATATAATATATGTATTAGATATGGTACATATTTGTTATTAGATTCGGTGATTTAGTTATTCTAAAATCATATTGGCCATGCATGTGAGATACTTGTCAACAAAATATGTGCTATGAATCATTATCATAAAAAATCATGTTCTATTTGTAAATTGGAAAAACAGAGGACTTTGAGTCTATTTAATGTGCTCTTATGATGCACAGATACAATAATGTGTCAGATTGTGTGCATCCGACAATACAAATATTCTATAAATCTATCTGGACGTATCTGACACATCTAGATATGTATAAAAATATAAAAAATAAATTATAAATATATAATTGCAATTATGAAATCTCAATTAAGAAAACTTCAAGGACATACTGTGAACAAAATAAAAAGTATAAATTACTGTAATCATAAATTATTTCCTATTGTCTTCAGGTATGAATAATATCAATCTCATTTCTCCCTTGAGATCATCCATAAAGAGGACAATTTCCATTTTTTGGTTCATTGTGGAAAAATGCTTTATTGTTTCAGTATTATACATTGTTCATATATATGATATGTAGCTATGTTAGATTTTCTCGACTTTTTATAAAGGCTAGTGTACTTCATAGATATGTTTCATATTTGCTCATATTTTACTAAAATGATTGATCTATTGCCATTTGCTGTGAATTATAGCACTTCACATTTTGTTTGTGTTTTATGTGTTTTTTTTTTTTAATTCGATGCAGTGAGTTGTACAAGAACAACATTCAAGGAACTATTCCTCCAGAACTTGGAAACCTGAAGAGTCTAGTTAGCTTGGACTTGTACAACAACAACATATCTGGCACTATTCCGTCTTCATTGGGGAAATTGAAGAATCTTGTCTTTTTGTAAGTCTGTAATAGCATATTAAGCATGACTGGACTGATCTGTGGCCTTTGCTTCCACTATCCTTTCATTTGAACTTCTCACAAGAGTTTGAATGATGCAGGAGAATTACAAGAACATTTGGATAGCTACTCATGGACTTTGGTGTTTTTCAGTTATACATTTTATGTAAATTTTGGACATGGACAGTTGTGGGCTTTGTGGTTGATGTTATGATGTTGAGCAGTAGGGCATATATTTGATGTTAAGACATCTGAATCATCACAGTAGATTGAAATCAATTGCTTCCAAAAATCACATGCTCATATCCAAATTTATTTAAACCTCACTCATAGGAGGAATATTAATCGAGTGTTTAGTTCAAAGGAAGAGAGAGAAGGGAAAATAAAGTAATTTACTATCTTATCCTTAGAATAGACAAATAAAGCCATTAAGGAAGAGAGGAGAGGCTCATGACTGAGTGAAGAGAGGCTCCATAAATATGGCTGATGACTTTGTGAAGAGAGGCTCTAGTATGACTGACTCATTCTGATTAGATTGAGATGATTTCGGTCCCAACAGTGGTATGATTCAATCTATAAACAAACTAAGTAACTCAAAGGGTTCCTGTGTAATATGAAAATTCTCAGTCTATAAATTTTGATGGGCTATGTCTGAGCAACATCCAAAAATCCTTCATAAATCAAACTATTAGTCAGTGCATGACCTATTGAAAACTATTTGCTTTCCCAGAGTATGAAAGGAAGCTACGTTATAATCTAAAATAAGTGGCAATCTTAGTAATTCCATTTTTGAAGTGTTCGAAGCTATTAGTCTTTCAATATGATATGGTTTAACTTACCAGTTGCTTACTGGTGAAACCTTTGATTGTTATTTTGTGGAATAAAATATTCAGCACTCGCATGTTGCTCATTTGTGATTTCTTTGCAGACGACTAAATGACAACCGACTTACTGGCCCTATCCCCAAGGAACTTGCTGCTGTTTCGAGCCTTAAAGTAGTGTAAGTAAAAGTGTTGTCTTTACTTGTTGATCATGATAGGATTATTTGCTGGTATGATGAAGATGTGGGATTTCAAAGAGACTAACCATTAACTTATTTTCAGGGATGTCTCCAACAATGATTTATGCGGTACAATTCCTACCTCTGGGCCATTCGAGCATATCCCATTGAATAAGTATGTCCCTATACATCTGTCCTGTGCCTTCTTTTTTGGTTTTGTTTGTTTATTTTTGTTTTGTTTGTTTTTATGTTGGGCTGAGGGAAAGGGGACAATAACGAGAAACCTAGTAACCTTTTCTGCCATACACTGCTATATTTTTCACTCTGATGCAATTTGTACTGCTTAATGAGTAAGATGTTAAATATGTCGTATTCACATTCTATTCATGAAGGTCCTGTTAAACTGTTATTCACATTCTATTTATGGACCTGTTAACTTGTTATGGTGATATTTGATTGTTATTTATTGTTGTGTTATAATGATATAGCTGTATGTAATAGGCATTCTCCAATCGTTTCATTGGACAATAGGAATGCAAAATTTTGATTTAATTAAATCCGCTGTCCTGTAACAATGTATTTGTGAATACTGATGGCAGTGAATCTGATTGCATTGATCTGTTCTATAAGTTCATTATAGTCAGTCTTCCTGCATTTTTCTGGTGCATTGATTCTGAAATAATTTCAAAGTTTGCACTCTAGATTCTAGCTAGAACATGTTTTCTGCTACCTGGTTATCTTTCCTGTTACCCGTTGAATAAGCATTTTTTTTGTTTCAATGCTGTAGCTTTGAGAATAACCCTCGTTTGGAAGGTCCAGAGTTGTTGGGTCTTGTAAGTTACGATACAAACTGCTCGTGAATAACGTGATGTGGTAGGATCTCATTATATATATTCTAAAATTCAAGTGTATTACTTCATAGTGTAATGGGCAGTGGTAAATGTGATCTCTGGTATATGTAAATTTACATACTGAAAAGCATTGGCATCTGTAACAATATTATGATCTGACAATGATGTTGAGACTTGAATATCTATTGATGTAATACTAGAAAAAAGTCGACTTGGTTACTCTTGAAAATATTTGACACGCATTCCTCCCCACTGTAAAGCAGTACTTTTTGTCAGTTCCTATTGCAAACCCTGTTATTGTTTCTTTGTCGCCGTGGTTCACTTCACATATATAGCTTTTGCTGGGTGTCAGTGAATATCTTGTGCAAGGGGAAAAACTTTCTTCAAAGATGGTTTACTCTTTAGGATTTGATGTGGTTACAAACTGGATAATGATACTAGGAATATTCTCTTGTTCTGCTTTTCTTACAAAGGTGACGCTTATGATGTTTGGGAAAGTGAAACTGCGTTCAGATATTAGTGGAGGGGATTTTAAATAAATGGACAATTTAATTTAGAGTGATTTACAGGTTTTTAAATAAATGGCTCCTTCCTTCTGCTGCTTACATTGGATTCAATTGGTAATTAACTACGAAACATATAAACTAATTTGTTTTAGCAAGAAAACATGGTATTGTATCCTTTTCAAACTCACCATCAGTGCACTCATTGTTTGAATTCGTCGTTTAGAGAATTGGGATCATTTATCAAAGCTGAAATCATTCACGGCTATAAAGAAATCATGGCAAGCGCTGGTAATAAGTTCCAATGCAACAACTCAATTGTTATAACATCTTGTTTGGTTACGTTATGCATTTTGTTTGAGGTCTTCCAATTGCTTTCTTTATTATTTTAAATAAAAGATAAGTATCATATTTTGTTTGGTTATGCATTAGTAAAAATTGGATAATAAGTTGAAATATAGCGGCCTCCTTTTTGTTCACTGCTCTTCTAAGTGAAGGCATGTTTGGTATAATAAATTGGATAATAAGTTGAAATATAGCGTCTCTCTTTTAAAACCATGTTTGGTATTGCAGCATTTAGAATTGTCGCGTTGTGCAAAGAAAAGAACCAGCAAATTTGAGAACGCTTTCAATAGAGCTAGTTTCGCAGCACATATTAAATGCAAACAATTTTAGAACGTCGAATTCTAACATTTTTATTATACAATTCCACTGATGATTCTATCTACGCTTACATAAATAATGTTGGTTACAGTATTTTAATATTACTATATTATTGCTATAAATAAATTAATTGCTCAACATCATTAATAAATTGTCAGGATGGCCGAGTGGTCTAAGGCGCCAGACTCAAGTTCTGGTCCTCGAGAGAGGGCGTGGGTTCAAATCCCACTTCTGACAGTATTTATCTAATATTTTGACTTGTTATTTTTTTTTCATAAAATTTGGCTAACCCTTTTAATGAAGTATTTCTTTTTAAATATATATGAAATTTCAACTTAAAAATTTAGTTTAATTCGACTTGAACCAAGTGTTTGTTAGTAATTGGGCCACAAACTTTGAACATTAAGGTTAGCTTAAGCTAGAGTTAAGTTCGGTTGAGAAATACTAAATTATTAAAGTTACAAATAAACGCTAACCAGTTAGAGAATCTTTTATTGCCACCCTTTAGAGAAATTCAATTGTATCCAAAAATGGTCAAACATAGTTCTTACATTGTTGTGAAAAATTTAACAAGTATAAATAAAAATGAAAAAAAGAGAGCACATTTAACAAGTGGGTGGCTTTGCATATCTTTATTCCCATATGAAAATCGTGGTTCATGGATGAAGTGTTGAAGTTTAAGTTTTCAAAATGCATTATAATTTAATACTTTTGAAAATCAGTTTTAGAATTGAATAAATGACCGATTTTATTTCGAAGTGTTATTGTCTCTTCTAAATTAAGAAATAATCTGATATTTAAAGTTACACCAAACACTTCCTCAAATATTAAAATGTTTTTCGAACTACTTCCTGAAGGGTAATAAATATATCATTGTATAAACTAAATTCATGAATATTCAATATTTTAAAAACTACTTGTATAATTTTATTATTTTAAGGCCTATTTAGGAGAACGTGCCGTACTTGATGAAAATTTGATAGTATTCTCTTTTGGAATATATAAAATATATATTTTTTAAAACTAAATTATCATATATCTACCAATTAGTTTTCTGTTTGGACCAAGTAACTTGTATTTCGGAGAAGAAAAAGAAGTACATTATGTATGTCTTTCGCTGTTAAAAAAAAAAAACATTATGTGTGTCTGAATAACTTTAAATTATAAACGATATCATATTATAAGAGAAGCTACTATTTGCAGCTTTTACAGAAGAAGATTATTAAATTTGAGAATCTATAATAACTTGTGAAGTTCTATATCGTTCACTCATAACATTTAGTTGAAGAAAATATTTTGACAACAATCGTATATATATATATAGAGAAACATACATTAATCAGATTCACTTTATCACGGGACCGAGCTCTACTTCATAGCTGAGCCAGAAATAAAAACAAAAGTTGATTTGAAATGACTCTTGGCAGCCAAGAAAAGTTGTTACACATACAAAACATGTGTAGGTATTACTTTACCTTTATTTAAAATATATTTTTTTATCAATTATAAGAATAAAAAAACGTTTTTCAAAATTAGTTAATACCTAATCTAAGCAAGTTTAAATTATTTGTCAAAGTCATACTTTAACACTACCATTTTTTTTTTCTGCAAAATCAAACTTTGTAGCTAATTTTGATTTTGTGGTAATTGAAAAGAAATAGTGGTTGGACCCACATAATGACTTTCTATCACCCTAAAGATCAACTTCAAAGCTATCATAATTTTAACGCGGTACATTTAATCTTATAACTTATGTTCCATTTTAAAAGAGAAAAAAATCTAGTTCAATCAGTTTAACATGATTTATGAATGATACTCATGTTCTATTCGTATCTATAAAAAAAAAGAAAAAAAAAAGAAGAAGATGAAAATGGACGTTGTGGTGGGCTCTGATAGAAATATTGATAGCAATTGGACAATCTGAGCCAGAAATAAAAACAAAAGTTGATTTGAAATGACTCTTGGCAGCCAAGAAAAGTTATTACACATACAAAACATGTGTAAATGATACTCATGTTCTATTCGTATCTATAAAAAAAATGACATTTTATAGCATTTTTCTGTCATATTAAAAAACAATTTTAAAACAATCGTGATCCACCATGCTTCTAAACACGCATTCATAATTATCACCATTTTTGTAAACACTAATCTAAAGACGTAATATCTCTTTAAGTGCTATCTCTTACTATATATACATGAAAGCCAACCTCCCACAATTGCCACAAACCCTTTTCAATTCTCACTTTTTTCATTTCATTTGTTTCAACTTCATCAATTGTTGATAATATCTCCAAGCAAAAACAACATCATTATGATCTTCAAAGCTCTCATAGCGATCTGCATTTGGCTGAACTTGTCTCATTCATCACTAGGAATTGTGAGGCATTACAAGTTTGATGTGGAGTACATGATTCAGAAACCAGATTGCATTGAGCACGTTGTGATGGGAATCAACGGCCAATTTCCTGGCCCCACTATCAGAGCTCATGTTGGTGACATCCTTCATATTGCCGTCACCAACAAGCTTTTCACAGAGGGAACAGTTATTCACTGGCATGGAATTAGACAGGTTTTTATATTTAGTATTCATCCACACATACATATATAATTTTGTTTTGTTCATTTTTCTTTGACTTGGTTTGATTTCTCTAAAATTTTTAAAATTCGATTTCTGATTCTTTAATTTTTTATTCAAAAAGCAGCCAAAAATATATTTGATATTATATTTTTATTCCATGCATTGTTTTTGATGCAGAATGGAACACCTTGGGCAGATGGAACTGCTTCAATTTCGCAGTGTGCTATAATTCCCGGTGAAACTTTTCATTACAGATTCACTGTGGACAAGGTATATGAAAGATGATGATAGATGAAGTGTAAAATAATCTATTAAACCTAACTATATTATGAGTTTATAACACTTGTGATAATATTTGGAAATATAATAATAGATTTGTGTGGACTTATAATATTTATTTAATATTTAATTTGTTATATTTGATGTTTCCACTGGAAAAAATATGGTGCAGGCAGGGACATACTTCTACCATGGACACTATGGTATGCAGAGAGCAGGAGGTTTATATGGTTCTCTGATAGTGGATTTACCAAAGGGAAAGAAAGAAGCATTTGATTATGATGGTGAGTTCAACCTTCTCTTAAGTGATTGGTGGCACAAAACCACACAAGAACAAGAGGCTGGTCTCTCCTCCATTCCATTGAGATGGGTGAATGACCCTGAGGTAAATCAAACCAAATGTATACATACATATTATATTTACTTAAATAAACTTTTGTGTTCTTATGGTGATACTTTTTACTTAAATATATTTTTACAAAGTTAAAATGGTTTAGAATAAGTTTATAATCATACCCAAACTTCATTTATTAGAAGTGAAATAAAAAAAAAGTAGAAATAAAATAAGGATATAGAAAAGTAGAAATAAAATTCCTATTATATATTAAGTTAATAACTTATTCTTATTTTCTTTCTATAAATTTATATTTTGAAATTATATATTTTAGATATTAATATATGCTATTTCTTATGTTTATTTTAAAGTTGTATTTTAATAAATGTCCACGAATATTAATAAAATTCATAGTTACTGCTTAATTAATAGATTATTACTTGTATTCGTCCCGCCTTACTATCATTCATATTTTGGGAGAAGAGGAAATATTTTTCTAATAAATTTCGTAAAAAAAGTAACCTTCTCCTATCTTGAAATAAATAGTGAAGATGTCATATTTTTATCTTATCTCTCATTTTTTTTCCTTTTATATTGTATTTCTATAAAAATAAATTGAGGATAAGTTTCACAACATACACAGAAGAAAATAGATGTAATAGCATGCTGTCAAATTTTATGTACGTAAGGTAATTTAATGCACAAATGTGGATCCAAATTCATTGCCAAACGAATATATATATTTTTTTTATCAGCACGAATATTTTTTTGTTTATACCTGAAGTTGGTTAAACCTACCTTGGTTGCGAAAATTACAAAATGTATCATGCAATAAAATCTATATTTGAAGTGATTATTGCTTAAAAAAGCTAAAAGAATTATTCTTTTGAATGTATCAAACTACAAATTTTCCTTTCATTTATTTATCATTTCATATTAATATAATAAGACAACATATCTGGGTAATTACTAGAAATTAAGAAAGAATGTTGTAACCCCTCATTACTTTCTTTGATTTATTGCTTTACAACTTGACAGCAATTTGATTAGAAAGAATTTCCTGAAATTCCAAAATTAACTTTTTTTCAGTCTCTGCTCATAAATGGAAGGGGCCAATATAATTGTTCAATGGCAGCTCATCTTATCAATACCACACTGCCACAGTGTAAGTTTAAGGCTGGTGAAGAATGTGCACCCCAAATTTTCCAAGTAGATCCAAACAAAACTTACAGGATAAGGATTGCCAGCACAACTTCCTTAGTATCTCTCAATTTTTCCATTGGAGTAAGTTTATCTACAGTACATACACTTTACAAATGATCCAAAAACTCATAATCTGTATCTGTGGTATGTAATTTCTGTTCACTAAAACATTTTATATATTTTGTGTTCCATCAGTTTTTTCTGGAAAGTCTTAATTCTCTCCTTCTGTAAAAATAAAATACATATTTTATTTAAAATGTATGTAAATGATTTTGTTTTGACCTCAAATTGATTGAGACGATATTTTTAGAATCAATTACCATATCAAATATTGTCTCTTTGAAATTCAGAATTCTATTAAATTTTGTCTTCAAAAAATATGAAAGATTAAAAAAGAAAAATATATTTAAATTAATCTTAGGTTCAACTTCTAAGCATAAGATTGACTGTTGGAGAAAATTTTAATTATTATAATTTTCAATTTTCTTTTTGTCATTTTGCTTGTAGGACCACAAAATGGTTGTGGTAGAGGCTGATGGAAACTATGTGCAACCATTTACCACAGATAACATATACATACACTCTGGAGAGAGTTACTCAGTGCTCATGACCACAAACCAAGATCCAAACAAAAACTATTGGATATCAGTTGGTGTAACAGGAAGAGAAAACACCCCTCAAACATTAGCCATTCTAAACTACAAAAACAACCCTAACACACTTTTACCTACTTCTCCACCTCCTTTGACACCTCAAAGTGATGACCAAAATCTCCCTAAAGCATTCAGTCACAAAATTCTTGCTCTCAAAGGAACCCCACAACCTCCACATGACTATAACAGAAGACTCCTCCTTCTCAACACAGAAAACCTAGTTGATGGATATGACAGATATTCCATCAACAACATCTCCTTGGCATTACCCTTGACTCCTTACTTAGGTGCCATTAAGTATAACATCAGTGGTGCATTTGACCAGAATCCTCCTCCTGATAACTTCTCAGCAGACTATGACATCTTCACACCTCCACTAAACCCTAATGCAATAAGTGGAAATGGGGTTTACACCTTTGAGTTGAACCACGTGGTCGATGTGGTACTCCAAAATGCCAACTCATTGAATGAGATAAATGTTAGTGACACTCACCCCTGGCATTTGCATGGACATGACTTCTGGGTTTTGGGGTATGGAGAGGGGAAGTTTGAAGAGGGTGATGAGAGGAAATTCAACTTGAGAAACCCACCATTGAGGAACACTGCAGTGATTTTCCCCTATGGTTGGACTGCTTTGAGGTTTAGGGCAGATAACCCTGGAGTTTGGGCCTTCCATTGTCACATTGAGCCTCACTTGCATATGGGAATGGGAGTGGTTTTTGCTGAGGGTGTTGAACATGTGGAGGGTATACCTGAAGATGCTATAGGATGTGGCCTTACCAGGAAGATTGCCATGAACAAGAAACACAGTTGAAACTAAAAGCTGCATGTGTTTGTTTGCCATTAATAATTTCATTTACTTTTCTCTCATGCATGTGTATCATTCTTTGTTGTAATGTTATATTTCCATTTGGGGATTAGGCATGTTCCTACCTCATTGATTGGGCTAGTTTATATATTGATATTGTTCTAAATTTGAAGTTTACATATTTCATTAATTATATATGCTCATTTGATAATTATTAGGATATATATTTTAAATATTTTTTATTATTTATTGAAAATTATTAGAAATTATAACACATTTGTGAAATTTCTTCTTAATAATAAACCTTTTTTTTAATTTTATAACTTTTAACAGATTGTAATAAATAATGTGTTAGATGTTTTTAATATTTAATAATATTTAATTGGATTTTATATACTTTAATTTACCTAATAATAAATATTTTAAAAAATGTCTTGATGTTTCTTTAATAATATGGAATATATCTTAAGGTCATGTTTTTAGTCAACATGCATCAATTACCCTAGTTTTCTTTTTATTTAATAACAAAAACTAGTAATTATTTTCAAGGGTAAAAAGCTAAAAACTTTATGTATTTAAATCGATATATCTTGATAGTTAGGATTAAAAAAAAAAGGTTAGTATATAGATTAATATTTTTAAGAATTATTTTATTTAAGCTTGATATACAATTATTTAATTGAGTTTTAAGAATTGAATTTGGCAAATGACCCTAAAATAATAAATCTAATATTATGAAAACATCAGTTTGAAAAAAAATATACGACCTTTGAGATTAATAATTATATTATATGTAGCAATTATAACTTTAGGATGTTAATAAACTATTAAATATAGAAATTACTTTTTTTAAGAAGCCAAAATAAATTTATCGAAACAGAAAAGTGATATACAACACAAGGTGTGCTCAGAATAAGAAATTATGTATATCAATTATAATATAATAAAATAATTGTTTAAAACAATATTAATCATACATGTGAAAAATAACTCAGAAAAGTTTGGAGAAAACTCTGAAAGAGCTTTTTAATTATGAAAAAAAGTGCATTTCTATCCCTTATTTATATTTATAATATTGTTCCAAAGCAGGTACAACAGGAAATTAAATATTTACGGAATATAATACACTTTTCCATCTGATTATATGCGTAATTGACGTTGTATTTTAAATCTTGAAAGTTTCTTTTAATTTACTTATATTCTAAACCTTTGAATTGATTCTTAATTTTATTTACAGTGATAACCTGATCAAAATTTTGTCTTGACCAAGGTTAGGAATATAGTAAAATTTAAAAACAATTTTTAACATTTGTATGAAAATATGATTTTTTTTCTCACCTGCTTAATAGAAAAATATAAAAATATATGAAGAACGTGTTGTTTAGATGAATAATAAGGTGCGAGAGTTGTTGTAAAGTATAATGTTTAATTCTTATTAATAAAAGAGAATTTCTTTTTGTAACATTTCAAAAAGAAAAAAAAAAAAAAATGGGTGATAAAATATAAATTTTGTTTCATATATATCTGTCGCGGTCTTTGCCCAACATATGCGTTAATCACTTAAAAGTTAAAACTTGTTGATGGGCCTGGGCCTGGGCCTGGCCGAATTTACGTGATACAATACAATGCCTTTATTTATACAAAATTTAATAATGTCATATTAGATTAAAAATAATTAATACAAAATCCGAAAATATTTTAAAAAATATATTGTCCTCTTTAAGAATTATAGAACTTACCTACAAATTAACAAATTAAAAAAATTTGTAAATTCTTATTTAAATTTAAATAATATAAATTATTATTTAACCATACTATTGATTTCAGTAACGTTTTTTTTTTATGTAATAAAAGTAAGATAAAAAAATGATTTTTAATGTATTAAGAAATAATTAAGAATGAATATGAATTGTTTTGAAAAACTCAGAGTTCAAATTTTCCTAACTATATATATGTAAAATTAACATTCAACTGCTGGAAAACGAAGTCTCAGACGCTATAAAGTAAACAAAACAATAGGCTAAATATATATCTGGGGGAATTCTGGTTCTTTATTTATATGTATTTTTAGTTTCATCCTTAATTTTTTCTTAAAATTAAAGCAATTTTTGTTAGAGCTAATTAATCATTCTCTTTTTTTTTATCTATTCATAATATATATATATATATATATATATATATATATATATATATATATAT